>FWPV01002253.1_pt1 | contig 48125 bp, 43 predicted proteins | sample 2228371 | NCBI WGS metagenome assembly FWPV01 (sample SAMEA103939776, study PRJEB20133) | metagenome | reverse complement strand
CATACGAAGTGGTAGTACACGTTATAGACACACCCTCGCGCGCTCACCCAATGCTCTTGTTCGGTCATCTCGAGATATACATATGGTATCCGTTAGTTTATATCTTTCGATAGTACGGGCCGTATCCCACCTTTGAAAAGGCGGGGATTGGCCCTGATCTCATCCTAACATAGAGCGCTCACTAAAAGCTGTTGGCATTAACGCAGATCTATCAGATGAGGATAAGAGAGCCATCATGGAGTATGCAAGAGCCATCTACGCTGTTCACAAGTCTTTCGTATCCGAGATGATAAAAGATTACAAAAAAGCAATCGAATGGAGCTGCGACGCGTGGGGTGTTCCTGAGGACTTGAAGAATGCGCTCCTGAATGCCCAAAAAGATGAGTTAACGAGCGGCGGTAAGTGGGAGTACGCTTACGCCATAGCCAAATGCGTTCTTGATCAGGAATACGATGGTGTAAAGCTTAAGAATCGCGAGCCCTCAAAGGTATCGGATATACTCTTCGACAGGATATGGAAGCATCTCACCGCTATCGATGGCTGGGATGAGTTCTCATCCAAAAAGACTGAGATTTTCAGAAAGGAGCTTACAGCTTACATTCATGAGACGCTATCCGTAAATGGAATGATATCAGAAGTCTCTGAATCCGATCTCAGCGATCCGTATAAAGAATATAGCAAAAGCGGTATCGGAAGATTATGCAATCTCTGCAACAGAGGAACTCTTCTGAAGCAAGATGATATGAAGGTATCAACCACAGTTTCCGGACTGGGGTTCAATTTCAGTAACAGGATATTTGCAGGCAAGACGAAACCCGATAGCATATACGCATGTGTGCCATGCGGTGTCGAGCTGGTTTTGAGAGAGAATGGATACAAGATCCAAAGAGGCTCTAATGACGAGATGCTATACATCCACATGATCCCGGATTATTTCTTCACGCCAGAATCCTGGGAGCTTGCTCATAGTATCCTCCATCTCTTCAATGGAGAGTCTGGAATAAGGATGGAGAGGCTGGCGGAGAAGATATTCAAATCGAAGTATGTGGGCGGCTCATCTGATATCAAAATCGATTTTTACGATTCCTGGATCGAAGAGCTTGCCAGCGGGGAGAAGAAGGGCCGGGATATGATACAGTACATGGCCCAGAATTTCGATATGGTCGGAAATCCATGTATGGTATTCTACAAGCCATCTGAGAACACCACGGAGTTCCATTTCTTCGGCACGTATCTTGCTCTGGTGATGGCGGTCTACACAGGCATGAGGGTTGTGGTGAGCCATTCGCCGATAACGACGATGCGCGGAAGAGACTTTAAAGAGTTCGTGGCGTTGGATTCCATCGACTCCCATGCGATGAAATTCTTTGGCAGGCTGGTATCGCTCTCACAGCTCGAGAGATGTATGAAGGCCGCAAGCGCGCTAATACGCCTCGGATATGCAAGCTCGCAAAGACGTCACAAAGATGCCTCTAAGAGGGGGAAGAGTGAGGACTCGCTCTTCCCAAAGTATCTCCGGGTATTCAGAGATGAGATCCTGCCCGGCTCATATTTATTGAAGATGATTTATAGAAACGCTGAGAATACGAAAGAAGGAGAAACTAAAGTACATTATCTGCTGGATGAGGCTACATTTCTGGATGAAGTAAGACAGAGGTGAGTTTATGGATATCCAGGATAGAATATGTCGTTTGGCAGAGCTCGGTTTTGAGATCGCCCAGCCGAAGGGATACAAACCTTACGCTGTAGAGCGTCTCTTTAGAGAGGCCGTGAAGGCGGTGACCGAGCTCCGTGGAATAGACCTATCGAAATGCGACTACAGATCGACGGTCTCAGGAAGGATACAGAAGACCCTCGAGAGGATGGGCGAGGATCAGGCATTCGTGCCGAGAAGAGAGGTGCTGGATGAGAAGGCTGATGCCTTCGCCCAGTACTTTGTTGAGGAGATTCTAAACGGAATTTGCAATGGAAAGCCTGGAATGCTCAAGAAGATGGCAAACAACCTTGCAGACGGTTATTATTCTGCGACCTTGAATATTCGCAGAAGGTACTGGAATGAAAAGAGATCTAGCACTCAAGAAGATGTGGAGGCGAGTGTATGAACTACCATGAAATCAAAGAGAAATTTGGAAGGGAACTGAGAGAGGGATTGGTGGAGGAGCTCATAAACGAGCCAAGCGCTCATTACGTCCACATCCTGCTGCTCAGGGAGCTCCAGTCGAGCGCGATATTCACGACCAACGGACAGGATGCCGATATAACGAATGTCGGAATCGCAGCAGATGACGGATTTGTCGAGTACTCTCCTGTGATGATGTTCAAGAGGAAACAGACAGGAAGCGACCGAAGGAAGGGCAAGGAGCTCCAGAGGAATCTGCTTGGCATAGAGGACACGATGAGCGTCAATGAGATGAACCCGCAGTCTCCGGAATCAATACTCTACGGTAGCGCGGCCGGTGAAGATGCGATCTCGGTCACATCCAGGGTTATTTACGATACCGCCTACTCTATAAGAGATGCGAGTGTGATCGTGGAGGAGAAGTTCCAGAACGCTCCGGGAGATGCTTTCGCAAAAGGTGCTACCACCGCTATCAGGGAGCCTGACTTTATCATGCCTGGGACGGTGTTTCCTTGTGTTGTCACTCTCAGAGATGCAACCCTTGAGGAGCTCATCTTCGTGTTGGGAGTAACAAAGATGAACAAGAGATATGGAGCCGTCACATCCAGGATAGGAAGGGTGGAGAACCATATTCTTGGAATATATCAGGGGATCGAAGAAGGGCCTGCAAATCTCTATCTCTCTCAGGAGGTTGCGCGCAGGCTTGCGAAAGATGAGAGCGGGAGTATAACTGCTGATAACCTAAAGAAGGTACTCTACAGCTCTGTTCTCAATATAGAGATCGTCAAAGATCTGACCAAAAAAGCGTTTGATGACGAGATAAAAGGCATGAACATAAAGCCGGTAAATGCTGGAGAGGATCTGGTGGGATCGATAACAGCAGATCTCGTTAAGGAGGCCTTGGAGATACAGAAGGAAAAAGCCTCAAGGTTCTTCAAGAGCGTGAATAAGAATGCAAAAGGAAGAAAAGGAGAAGAAGCAGCCTCTGAATGAGAGGATCTCAGCTGTGAAATGCACAATTGAGACCCTCGATCGCACCCTTTACGCCTCGAGGGAGGTGGGCGATCTAGTGGATGCCGGAGATTTCATTTTGAACACCGCGCTCCATTATGCATTTGGCTTTGTATCCGGAAAGTACATCAACAGCGGAAACCGCCCATCTTACCTCGAAGATACAGCAGGGATATGCAAAAAGCTCTACATCACGCCGGCCAGGAGAGAGCCAGTCGAGGAGTATGTGAAACATGTATTTCGGAATTTAGATACTAAGACTCCAATACATATCGGTGGGCACTCGGTAAGCAACTGGAATGCCAGACCTCACAGATACGCTGCGAAGAACTGGAGCGCGCAGGATAAGAACAATCCGTACAGAGGGAAGAACATTCCACAGTTCGGCAGGGAGAGGGTTTTAAACCAGCAAAATCTCTTCACAGCATACATTCTTCTTTACGATGGAGAGGCTGAATCTTTGGCCTCTGCGATTCCTAGATACATCAGGCTCGGAAAGAAGAGGTCCAAGGCCAAGGTGACAACCAGAATTCTCGAGTGCGAGCGCGGCTCTGGAGAGTTCCTCTCCAACCATCCTTTCGGCATTTATGACTATGATGGAGAGCCCATCGGCGATCTGATATCGATAAGAATGCGCCCCACGCCGATCATCCTCCAAGCTCGGTACGAAGGGGAATACATTCGCATCCGTTCCGATGGAAACGATGTCGTGCTTCCCTACAGGCTGGAGTTTCTGAGGAAGAAGAGATGAGAAGAGGAGTGTGACAGATGACTTTTTTGGATCTTGATGGCGTTCGTCTTGAGAGGACCGCTCATGACTATCTGGGGAATATGAAGGCCTTCTCCCACCAGATCGAGAGCGAGAGGTTGATCAAGAATGAGGATTCGCTCTTCCTGTTCAACTTCAGCCCCACAGGCTCTGGAAAGACGATCTCCTGGCTGAAACCTGTTCTGGATATGAAGCTGAAGGCCATAGTGATACATCCGACGAATGCTCTTGTAACAGATCAGGAGATGCAGGTCAGACGCACAATAGAACGTTATTACGATAATAGGGATTATCATGTACAGGCGGTGACGGCCGATCTTCTCGCTGAAGAGAAGAAGAACTATCCGGATGAGAAGGGTCTAACAAAAGGGGAGCTTCTCAGCAGGATAATCAGAAAAGGACGCGGCAGAGGTCTCATACTTCTGATGAATCCAGACATACTCACACTTGCATTGAAGAATGCATATCGCGATTACAATTTACGAGAGCTGATCAGGAGCGTCGATCTTTTGGTTGTAGACGAATTCCATCTTGCATCTGTAAAGCAGAGCGACATGCTTCTATTCGTGGCTCACGAGATCTGCGATGACAAAAGGAGCAGGCTAAAAAAGTTTGTGTTTCTGAGTGCCACACCGAACCAAAAGATCGTTGAAAGGGCGAAGAGGGTCGGGCTGAACGTTGAGGTTCTGGAAGACAAGAGCACGCCCTTATCATCGTCGAAGGGGCATCCGGTTCTGCCCAAGATCAGGCTGGAGCTGAGGAGCGGATCTGTATTCAAGACGTATGAGCTCATCAAAGAGGATATCGATTACTTCGTGGAGTTCTGTCGCAGACCGCTAGATGACGGAAGGAGGGCAAGAACCGTATTCATACTCGATGGAATCTACGAGGTGGATGAGATCTTCAGAGCTCTCAAAGAGATGATGCCGGATTTTGTTGTGGAAAGGATAGATGGCCTCCATAAGGCAACCGCTGAGAAGCTGAAGAGATTCGATGTCTTGGTCTCAAACTCTTCTGTGGAGGTCGGCATAGACTTCGATGTGGATCGTCTCGTCTTCTCCGCGTACTCGAAGAGCCAGCTTCTCCAGAGGATAGGCCGCCTGAGAAACAAGCCTGAAGAAACGATTTGCGAGGCTGTATGTTTTGTGCCATCTGCATTTTACGATCATCTCAAATCCAAAAGCTCGCTCACGCGCCAGGAGCTCGCGAGAGAGGCGGAGAAGGTAATCGAGTCGAGCCTGGATCTGTCGAGTTACTCCAAGAGGTACTCGCCGAAGGAGGCATTTCTGTATCTCAAGGCCAGAATAGATGGCGACACCTGGAGGGACTCACTGGGGGAAGAGCATCAGTCTAAGGGCATGCCGGAGGAGGTTAAGGGGGAGGAGTGGCTGAGAACTCTAAGCATACTAGAAAAACACTTCCTGGATAGGGAGATAGACGAAAATGTATGGACTTCGTTGATGGTGGAATCTGACAAGCTCAAAGAGGGCCTTTTGAGCTACAGAGGTGCCCGGCTACAGGCACTGGTTTTCGATGCAACTGATGAGGCTGAGAGCCGTCTAAAGCTCTATGATCTCATGTATCTCCTAAGGCGGGGAGATGTCGAGTTCATGAATCCCACGGGATTTCTAGCACAAATTCGAAAGAACTACAAGGATGAGTACGAGGTTTACAAAGAGAGATACGATCTTATGAAGAGGTTCGCGGCGGGCTTCTGCTGGTACAAGGGCACAGTAGATTATACGCGGAAGGTCAGCCTGTCCGGCATCAACAACAAACATTACGCAGAGATCATGTTCAACACACAGGAACATCTCAGAAATCCAAGGATGGTATCGGGCTTTAAGGCGATCGTAGAGCCATCAATTCCATCAATAGCGTATCTGAATGACACTCTTGGAGAGTACAGGATATTCTGCAGGATGATAAATCAAAATAGTTCCTATCTGAAGGCGAAATTCAATCTCGGCGATTTCTTCTATCTCTATCCGTATGAGGGTGGAAAGAGCATCGCTTTCGGCCATGAGGCTCTCTACATCGATTGCCTGCTTAAGGAAGAATATGATAGAAGATGAGCTTGTTAATGTCGGAGATATCAATCAGTATCTCTACTGTCCCAGAAGATATTATTATATAACGTATTTTGATACAATAGAGATGAATTATTACTTGAAGGATGGCCAGATAAAGCATGAGAGCCAGTCTAGAAGAGGGGGCTGGGTGAAGGAGATCTATCTGCGATCTGACAAACTCGGTCTTCATGGCAAGATAGACGTGCTCGAGGTCAAGAATTTTCGTGGTGACTCTATTCTAACGCCCATCGAACGTAAGAGGGGATATTCCTATCACGAGAACGATGAGATCCAGCTAGCAGGGTACTGCATGCTCCTGGAGGAATATCTGGGAAACCCCGTTCAGATGGGCTACATCTACCTATTCGGCAACAATGAGAGATATGCAATCGAGATCACGGATTATCACAGAAGACGGGTGATTCAGGTTGTAGATGCCATACGAAAGATGAGCATCGACCGGATTCCGGATTTCAATGAGAACAGGAGGAAGTGCGAGAAATGCAGCACGGTGCAGTACTGCATGCCTGAGGAGACCGAGATGCTGGAGGGTGGTTGATGACAAAAGCAAGTGAGGGGCTGCTTGAGAACAGCGTTGTTTATATCACCCGTCAGGGTGCTCAGGTTGGAGTGGAGGGCGGAAGGATCGTCGTTTATATGAAGGATGAGGGCGAGATAGCATCATTTCCCATGGGTGAGATCGACACGATAAACATATTCGGGAACGTCAATTTCACCACACCGTTTGTAGCCAGGGCCAACGAGCACGGGATCGTGCTGAACTACTTCACCCAAAACGGCAAATATCGCGGCAGCTTTGTCCCAGAGAAGAACACAATAGCAGAGGTGCGAAGAAGGCAATATGCCCTCTCGGAGCGCGGCTCCCTATGCATAGCCAGGGCGATTATTAAGGCGAAGATAAGGAACTCCAGGACGATCTTGTGCCGGAGAGATGTGTCAGATGATCGCCTAGAGGAGCTTGAGGACAGCGCTGTAAAAGCTTCAGATCTCGATGAGCTTAGAGGTATCGAGGGGGAGGCTGCTGAGATATACTTCAGCATGCTAAAGCTGTGTCTTCCTGAGGACTGGAGTTTTGAACGGAGGAGCAGGAGGCCGCCGGAGGATCATGTGAATGCTCTGCTCTCCCTGACGTACAGCATGATGAAGAGCGAGGTATTGAGCGCCTTGAGACAATACAATCTGGATCCATTTCTTGGGATTCTACATGCAGACCGGCATGGCAGACCAGCATTGGCGCTTGATCTTCTTGAGGAATTTCGTCCTATCTTCTGCGATGCGTTTGTGTTGAGGCTTATAAACAGAGGTGTTTTAAAGCACGAGGATTTTCAGCTGAACAATCACCTGAAAGAGTATGCGTTCAAAGATTATCTGCAGAGGTTTGACGAGTACATGCAGGAAGAGTTCACGCATCCGAGGTTTGATTATAAGGTTAGCAGAAGAAGGGCTGTGAGGATGCAGGCGATACTGCTGCGGAAGGCTATAACTGGAGAGCTCAAGGAATATTATCCTCTGGAGTTCCGAAAATGAGATTGGTCGTTGCATACGATATTAGCGACAATCGTATTCGCAACCGTGTATTTAAGATACTGGAGAGCTACGGTGCCTGGAAGCAATACAGTGTCTTTGAGCTTGAGATAGATGCTGTTCAACGTCTCGAGATGGAGGCCAAGATCAAATCCGCCATAGAGGCTGGAGATAAAGTGAGAATCTATGAGCTGTGCGAAAGGTGCATCAGAGAGATCGTCGATCTTGGTGAGAAGTCTCCAGAGAGAAAATCTAATGTCATATGAGGTTCAGGGAAGCATTAACCACAGCCGCTTTAGACCTCACACAAATCAATCCGGCAAAAACCGAAGTTTTCGTCGACCTTTATAAAGCTCGTGTACGCAAGAGGTTCTGAAATTAAAGGCCAAAATCCAAGTTCCAAGAAAGCTTTAAATCAAAAAAGAACGACGCCACATATGCCGTCGCAACGAGTGAGAAAACCCGATAGGGATTGAAACTCCTCATTTCACGTACGGGCTCGGCGTGATTTTATAGAGTCGCAACGAGTGAGAAAACCCGATAGGGATTGAAACTGCGATTCACGTATTGGGATGGAAAAACCAAGAGAATCGTCGCAACGAGTGAGAAAACCCGATAGGGATTGAAACTGCGATTCACGTATTGGGATGGAAAAACCAAGAGAATCGTCGCAACGAGTGAGAAAACCCGATAGGGATTGAAACCTGCAGCCAGCTCCTCTCCTTCCCATCCGGATCGAACGTCGCAACGAGTGAGAAAACCCGATAGGGATTGAAACACCGAAGAGTCGCAACGAGTGAGAAAACCCGATAGGGAGTCGCAACGAGTGAGAAAACCCGATAGGGATTGAAACGCCTGAGGATTGATCCGGCGCGAGATGGCCCCGGTGGATCAGTCGCAACGAGTGAGAAAACCCGATAGGGATTGAAACTCTTGTCCAGATCCCCCACCTCATACAGTCTGCAGACGTGTCGCAACGAGTGAGAAAACCCGATAGGGATTGAAACTGAATCGATTGGCCATCTCCATGAGCCACCCATCAAGGTCGCAACGAGTGAGAAAACCCGATAGGGATTGAAACTATTACCGGAGAACGTGTGTGTGTGGCTGACGCAGTGAGTCGCAACGAGTGAGAAAACCCGATAGGGATTGAAACTCACGTTCGAGCTCGCTCTCGCTGATCCTGTACTCGCCGTCGCAACGAGTGAGAAAACCCGATAGGGATTGAAACAACTCAGCCCGTAAGAATCGATCGAGATCCAGCTCGAGAGAGTCGCAACGAGTGAGAAAACCCGATAGGGATTGAAACTGTCACGGTCGAGGACGGGATTCTGAAGGAGGGCGAGGTCGCAACGAGTGAGAAAACCCGATAGGGATTGAAACCGATCGAGCCCGGACAGGATGGAGATGAGATCGAGAGGTCGCAACGAGTGAGAAAACCCGATAGGGATTGAAACATCCCGAATCAGCTCCGGATCATGGGCACCGAAGACCTGTCGCAACGAGTGAGAAAACCCGATAGGGATTGAAACATCCCGAATCAGCTCCGGATCATGGGCACCGAAGACCTGTCGCAACGAGTGAGAAAACCCGATAGGGATTGAAACTACTTCGTTCTTGCTTACTCCTACCGCCTTGATCAGCGTCGCAACGAGTGAGAAAACCCGATAGGGATTGAAACGATTCATCCAATCTCGGAAATCGTCGCTTAGCTTAGGGTCGCAACGAGTGAGAAAACCCGATAGGGATTGAAACTTCTAGGATCTCGCTTCGAGTAACAGAGACCCTATATGTCGCAACGAGTGAGAAAACCCGATAGGGATTGAAACCTTGAGATGCCTCCTATGTGGAAGGTCCAAGTGATCGTCGCAACGAGTGAGAAAACCCGATAGGGATTGAAACGAATTGGCGCATATTTATGCTACGGCGCCAATAAAGATGTGTCGCAACGAGTGAGAAAACCCGATAGGGATTGAAACAGGAGATCGATTCGCTTTTGATACGGGAGTAGCGGCCGTCGCAACGAGTGAGAAAACCCGATAGGGATTGAAACATTTTTCAGGAGGTGAAGGCGCAGGAAACCGCGCCGAGTCGCAACGAGTGAGAAAACCCGATAGGGATTGAAACAGATATCTTCTCGCTGATCTAGATCGATGCCATTTCCGTCGCAACGAGTGAGAAAACCCGATAGGGATTGAAACCATCATATATCAAAACGAATCTCAAGATGTCGATAGCAGGTCGCAACGAGTGAGAAAACCCGATAGGGATTGAAACGAGGAAGAGAACGAATGGCTTGAATGCCTGCCTTGGGGTCGCAACGAGTGAGAAAACCCGATAGGGATTGAAACTTGTCGACGCCGAATGCGAAGGTCGGCGAAGAGTTCGAGTCGCAACGAGTGAGAAAACCCGATAGGGATTGAAACGAGCGGTCCGAGGAGGACAAGATTGATATTCGGCTCTGCGTCGCAACGAGTGAGAAAACCCGATAGGGATTGAAACCATGCCTGACTGTTCGCAGTACTCCACTATTACACTGGTCGCAACGAGTGAGAAAACCCGATAGGGATTGAAACATATATCCGGAATGCGGTACGGTCGAATGCTGGATTTAGTCGCAACGAGTGAGAAAACCCGATAGGGATTGAAACCTGAATGAAAGGACGCTTAGGGAGATTATCGGAAACGAGAGTCGCAACGAGTGAGAAAACCCGATAGGGATTGAAACCTAGCTGGGGAGAGATTTTAAGGGGGCGATTAATATCTGTCGCAACGAGTGAGAAAACCCGATAGGGAATTGAAATTCATCCTTTATACTCGCTCGCCACGATCTCTCTTATTTTTGCAGCGGTCTTCGGTCCGACCTTGTCCACCATCTTCAGCTCCTCCTCTGTAGCGGTCATAACCCTCTCCACGGAGCCGAAGTGGAGAAGGAGATTGCGCGCTACAGCGGGTCCGACGCCTGGAAGCGCGGATATCAGATACTCCTGCTGCTCCTTGAGGGTCCTGGCCGTCTTTCTTCCATGTAGTTTCGCATCCCTGTAGCCGGCCTCATGCTCCCTCTTAGCCAGAAGCATTATCAGCGCTGCCGTCTCATCCATGCTGCCGGTCGGTATTACGGGAACTCCGAAATCGATGGCTATCGCTGCAAGCGCCCCTCTGACAGCATTCGGATGAACCTGGCGCGCATACAGATCCTGCCCCTCTATAATCAAGAGCGGCCGTTCATAGCTTCTCGCGAGATCCCCGATCTGCCGGAAGAGCTCACGCTCAGGATTAACAATGGAGTCTATAAAATCATCCGCTGTCTTCCGCTCTATGCCGAGCCGCTCGGAGACGATGTAATCGCCAACCTCCAGCTGCTTGAGGAAGATTCGAAGACCATTCCTCTCGAGAAGCTTGGCCATATCGCGCTCTCTCGGATCGACGATTACGAGAGGCGACTCCACCTGATCGTAAATGACATCCGAGATCGTGATCTGTCTTGCTTTTCTTGCTGATAGAAGATCTGTGCTTAGAACATCCGTGCTCGAATCGATCTTAAGAGGCTCAGAGATCTCGCTGAGCTGCCTTTTCATGAGCTTCTCCTTCCGATCGCTGATCCAGTAGTAAGCCTCGTCCTTCGTGCCCTTTGCAATAAGAACAACAACCCTGCCGGTCCTGGCGCGACCGGTCCTTCCCTTTCTCTGGATGCTCCGTATCTCCGATGGCACGGGCTCATAGAAGAGAACCATATCGGTCGAGGGGATATCTATGCCCTCCTCCCCAACTGAGGTCGCTATGAGCACGTTATAGCTACCATCTCTGAACTTCTCGAGAACTTCGGCCTGCTTCTTCTGGCTGAGCCCCTCATCGTTTTCCCTGCTCGCCTGGCCGACGAAACGCACCGGCTTTATAACATCTGATGCATTCGATTTCAGAAAATTGAGAAGCGCTGTCGCCGTGTCGCGGTAGTTTGTAAATACTATTATCCTCGATTCCGGCCTCCTCTCGAGCTGATCCTCCAGTATCTCGAGAACCTTCCGGAGCTTCGGATGCTCCAGATCGAGGTTATCAAGAAGAGCGAGCACGTTCTGTATCCTGGGATCCTCAACGAGTCTGCGTGATGCTTTCGATCCCCCACGTGATCTGGCCTCCTGTGAGAGCCTTTCCAGATACTGCCTCAAGGCGCTCACACCCTGCGTCTCCGCCAGCTCGACTGCATGCTTCAGCTTCAGGATCTCAGCGAGCAGGGATATGCCCCTGTAGATCGCCTGATTTGGCCCCCTCGCTAGCGATCTGCTGAACCTCTTCTGGACATCGAGAAGCTCGCCCTTGGATGTCCTGATATCGATCCTCTCAAGCCCCAGAGAGTTGATCTCATCTATTCTCTCTCTTATGAGGTCATCAATCTCGTTTCGGATCCTCTGGAGCTGCTCGGGCACGTTCACCCTGATCCACTCGATCTCCCTGAAGTGCACGTAGGGAGCAACATCCGGATCGCTCTCGCTCTTCGTCTCGATGCTCTCGATTCCGAGATTTGCGCATATATCTGCAACCCGCACGGCTTCGCTGCCCGGGCTCGCGGTCATGCCCAGAACAAGGGGGTCTGCAGCGTCCTTATGATAGCGCTCTGCTATGTAGACATACGCATAGTTTCCCGTCGCCCTGTGAGCCTCATCGAAGATTATCAGCGATGTGTCCTTCAGATCTATTCTCGCTGAGAGGAGATCATTCTCAATGACCTGTGGGGTCGCTACAACGATCCTGCTGCTCTTCCATATCTCAGATCTCCTCTCGGGCTCGGTCTCGCCTGTAATCGAGCTGACGATCTCAGGCGTTTTGAGTACCCTTCTGAGGAATACTGCATGCTGCTCCACTAGCGGTCGCGTTGGCGCCAGAAATAGCACCCTGCCCCTCTCGAGACGCGCCAGCATCACCATCAGAGCGACTATGGTCTTTCCCAGGCCTGTCGGCATCACTACCAGCGTCGAAGATCTCAATGCTTTGGCGGCCAGATCGATCTGAAAGAGCCTCTTCTCAACCGTCTCTGGCTTGAGAAGCGGATGTACGAGATAAGAGGACATCGAATCCATTTAGACCTGTAACAATATCTCCTTTTTGATTGGCGATCTCTCGAGAGGGTTCCTAAAACCCACCTTTTTGATATAAAATGTTGTTAATACAAGTATGCTGCAACAGGTGAGCATCTTAAAAAGAAGGTTTAGAGGAATCCTCTCGAATTTTGTCAAAATCATTGTGCAAGATGCAATTGCTGCCCTGGACATATGTTTGCATTCCGACAAATACAGAAAACCAAATGCCCAAGCCCGGACTCGAACCGGGGACATTCAGATCTTCAGTCTGACGCTCTCCCAACTGAGCTACTTGGGCTATGGGCTCGATGCGATTCGAACGCATGACCTCCGCCATGTCAAGGCGACGTCATAACCACCTAGACCACGAGCCCGCGTATTCAACTGATTCACTATCGGTAAATAAATCCTTCGGTTATAGAGATGGGAGCAGGGGATGGCAAAGACCCCGCTCTTCAGGCCGGAGATGGGGTCAGATGGGTTAGATGAGAAGAGGTTGGATGGGAGATCGTAAAGTCACGCCTCATCGCTTTTGATGGTACAGCCACTCCAGTCTATTCGGATATGATATATTTTGCAATTGGATGGCTATTCAATAGTTCGCTGCATTCTCCTGACTTCTTCTCAAGGGGCGGGTCTTCTTGCCTCGCCTTCTATAAAATAAAGGGCTGGCGATTTATGTAGCGCTGACCTCTACAAGGCTCTGTAGCGGACCTCTCTGTGGTACTCATCCAATGCCTTTATCGTCAGCTCTCCCTTTAGGGCCTTCTCTATAGCCTCCGCCGCTGCCTTAGCCGCCTGAACGGTTGTTATGTACGGCACATGGTAGTCTACGGCGCTTCTTCGTATCTGGAAGCCGTCCTTCACAGATTGCTTGGTCGTGGGGGTGTTTATGATGAGCTTGACCTCTCCCCGCTTGATGTAATCCAGAACATTGGGGCTTCCGTTGTAGATCTTCCTGATGCGTTCTGCGGGCACACCGCATCTCTTCAGATACTCTGATGTGCCGTCAGTTGCGATTATCTTGAGACCTGCGTTTGTGAGCCTCCGCGCAACCTCTGCGATCTCTGCTTTATCATCATCCCTGACGGATATGAAGACGAGACCGTCGAGCGGAAGACTGTTCTCCGCGCTCATCTCTGCCTTGAAGAACGAGAGGCCCATGTTGTAGTCTATGCCCATGACCTCTCCTGTCGATCTCATCTCGGGGCCGAGAAGGACATCTGCGCCTGGCAGCTTGTCGAAGGGAAGAAGCACCTCTTTTACAGCAACATAAGGTATCTCGGGCTCGACATTCAGTCCCATATCACGCAGATTCATGCCGGCCATGACCTTTGCTGCTATCTTCGCCAGCGGAATCCCAACGGCCTTGGATACGAACGGTATCGTTCTTGAGGACCTCGGATTTGCCTCAAGCACATAGACCGTGCCATCCTTGTAGGCCATCTGAATATTTATTATTCCCTTAACCTGGAGCGCAAGTGCTATGCGCCTGACGTAATCCTTCACGGTATCTATAACATCTTGCGGTAGCGTCTGGGGTGGTATCATGCATGCGCTATCGCCGGAGTGAATCCCGGCCTCCTCGATATGCTCCATGATGGCGCCTATCAAGACATCTCGACCATCGCATACTGCATCTACATCTATCTCGACAGCGTTCTGCAGGAAGTCGTCTATCAGCACCGGATGCTCGTGGGATACACGAACGGCCTCTCGCATGTAGACCTCCAGTCCGGCCTCGTCATAGACGATCTCCATAGCTCTGCCGCCTAGAACATAGCTGGGCCTGACTAAGACCGGATAGCCGATCTCCTTTGCGACCTTCTTCGCCTCCTCAGGAGAATATGCGATCCCCGCCCTCGGCTGCGGTATCCCAAGCTCGTTCATGAGCTTGTTGAAGCGCTCCCTGTCCTCCGCGATATCTATGCTGTCTGGAGATGTGCCGAGTATCACCGTCTTCAGACCGCGCCTCTTGAGCTCCCTCTCAAGTGGCACCGCGAGGTTCACAGCGGTCTGACCTCCAAACTGGACCATCACGCCCCAGTAGTTCTCCTTCTCGATCACGTTCATAACATCTTCCAGGGTGACGGGCTCGAAGAAGAGCTTATCAGATGTATCGTAATCGGTCGACACAGTCTCAGGATTGTTGTTTATGATGTGCGCCTCTATGCCCATCTCCCGGAGTGCTGTCACAGCATGTACCGTGCAGTAGTCGAACTCTATGCCCTGGCCGATCCTTATCGGGCCGGAGCCCAGGATCAGGACCTTCTTTCTCTCGCTCGGATTTAGTTCACACTCCTCATCGTATGTGGAGTAATAGTAAGGAGTTGATGCCGCGAACTCCGCTGCGCAGGTGTCCACCATCTTGTATGTCGGTATTATTCCAAGGGAGAGCCTGTAGTCTGTGACATCCTCGCTCCTCATTCCAACGAGCTCTGCTATCCTGCTGTCCAGAAATCCCATGCGCTTCGCGCGTCTGAGCCTGTCCGGCGTGAGGCCCTGCTTGAGCTCATCCTCCATTGAGATTATGTTCTGTATCCTCTCTATGAAGTACGGATCTATCATGCTCAGCTTCGAGATCTCCTCTATCGAGAATCCACGCCTCAGCGCCTGGTATATCGCGAATAGCCTCTCGTCTGTGGGAGTTCTCAGCAGCTCCCTGACCTCATCATCGGTCCATGGGGTGTATTTGCCGTTGTATCCCAGATCGATATCTATATCCAGGGATCGGATGGCCTTCATGAGAGCCTCCTCGTAGCTCCTTCCTATGGCCATGACCTCTCCAGTGGACTTCATCGATGTTGTTAGCGTCCTGTCTGCCTTGACGAATTTGTCGAAGGGCCACCGGGGGATCTTCACGACAACATAATCCACCGTCGGCTCAAATGATGCCGGCGTCTCCTTTGTGACATCGTTTCTGATCTCATCGAGCGTTAGACCGATGGCGATTTTCGCAGTAACACGGGCAATCGGGTAACCAGTGGCCTTTGAGGCAAGCGCTGACGATCTGGAGACGCGCGGATTCACCTCGATCACCCTGTACTCACCATCTCTAACCGCGAACTGTATATTGCAGCCGCCCTCTATGCCCAGAGCTCGTATGATGTTTATAGCAGCGGATCTCAACATCTGGATCTCATGATCCGAGAGCGTCTGGATTGGGGTTACTACTATCGACTCTCCTGTGTGTATCCCCATCGGATCCATGTTCTCCATGTTGCAGATCGTGATGCATGTGTTGTTCGAGTCACGCATCACCTCATACTCCACTTCGGTCCAGCCGATTACGCTCTCCTCGAGGAGAACCTGATGGATACGAGAGCGCTTGAGGCCCATCTCGCATATGCGCATGAGATCCTCATACGTCCGGGCGATTCCACCGCCGCTGCCTCCCAGAGTATACGCGGGTCTGACTATCAGCGGGAGGCCGAGCTCCTTCATCGCTGCTTCAGCCTCCTCGAGGCTTGTAACCGCGATGCTCCTTGGCACGGGCTCGCCTATGCGCTCCATGGCTTTCTTGAAGAGATCTCTGTCCTCTGCCTCCTGTATCGCTCTGACCTTCGTGCCCAGGACCTCCACATCGAACTTCTCCAGTACGCCCATCTCCGCGAGCTCGCTCGTGATGTTCAATCCTGTCTGGCCGCCGATCCCTGCGATGATTCCGTCCGGACGCTCCTTCTCGATGATCTTCGCGACGATCTCGGGCACCAGCGGCTCTATGTAGACCTTGTCCGCCATATCCGGATCCGTCATTATGGTCGCAGGGTTTGAGTTCACCAGGACGACCTCGACCCCCTCCTCGCGGAGGGATTTGCATGCCTGAGAGCCGGAGAAGTCGAACTCAGCCGCTTGACCTATCTGAATGGGGCCTGATCCGATCAGAAGGACCTTCTTTATATCGGGGCGCTTTGGCATCTCAATCCCCTCCACGCATGATCTTCAGAACAGAACCGAAGAACGGATCCTCTGTGCAGAGAGGTCCCGGATGCGCCTCCGGATGATACTGAACCGCGAGGACCTTCAGGTAGTCGCTCCGTATACCCTCGACCGTGCCATCGTTTGCATTGAGCTGGGTTATACGGAGCTCCGTACCCTCGACCGATTCCGGCACGACGGCGAAGTTATGGTTCTGTGAGGTTATGTACACGATCCGGCTCTCCAGATCCTTCACAGGCTGGTTGCCGCCATGATGGCCGAACTTCAGCTTGAATGTCCTCGCTCCAAGGGCGAGTGAGATTATCTGATGGCCGAGGCATATGCCGAATATAGGGATGCTGCCTGCAAAATGCTTAACAGCATCTATAGCGTTTACCGCTCTCTCGGGATCTCCGGGTCCGTTTGACAGGAAGAGGCCATCGGGCTCTACCGATTCTATCTCGGATATGCTCGCATGGGCTGGTAACACATGAAGATCGAATCCGCGGCGCTCAAGGCTTTTGAGTATATGTCTCTTTATGCCGAGATCGATTACAGCAAGCCTCGGACCATCTCCCTTTATTCTATGCGGTCTTCTGCATGTGACCTCGCTTAGCAGATCCTGAGAGGAGATCGATGGCTGATCCCTTGCGATCTGCACGATATCGATATCCTTTATCGCCGAATCGCCGACTGCAAGCGCGGCTTTCATGGCACCGAGCCGTCTTATCTTTACGGTTAACATCCTCGTGTCCACGCCATGTATCCCCGGCCTTCCCTCATCCTTCAGAAAATTCTCGAGCGTTCTCTTGGACCTGTGATGCCTGGGGCTCGACCAGATATGCCTGCACACCATACCCCGCGGCCACATGCGATCGGACTGAAACTCATCGCCGCTTACGCCGTAGTTGCCCTGGAGCGGGTAGGTGAACAGCAGTATCTGCCCATTATAGGAGGGATCTGTTAGCGCCTCCTCATATCCGGACATCACTGTGGTGAAAACGATCTCTCCGGTGACGATCCCCGGGGCTCCAAAACCGTAGCCCTCAACCAGAGTGCCATCCTCTAACCCTAAGACCCCAATCATAGTATCGCCACCACAAGCAATGAAGTGATCTAAATATGTTTCGATGATAAGAGTATGTAATGCTAAATGCTGAAAGTCTCTCGAATGGCAGCGATCTCAATAGCTATTTTAATATAGATGCTTTAAGTGGATTACCATGGAAGTCTCGATAGAAATAACAAGAAGCCCCGCCTTCCGGCAGGTTTACGCCATAGGAGCCATCGGCGGGCACAGCCCTTACGACTTCAGGATCTCATTTTACAACGATTCGCCGAGAACGTTCACCGAGGGCGGCAGGCAGCTCAGCACAGTCGAGAGATGCATGGAGGTTGAGGTCATACTATCCCCCTTAGCCGCGAAAGAGCTCGCCGAATGGCTGATGAATCACATCAAAGATTACGAAAAGATATTTGGTGAGATCAAACGCCCGGGAAAGGCGAAGGAGCCGGAGAGGTCCTCGCATCTACAGGGCTACATGTAGAGGGATGACGATGCAGACCAAGGAGAAGATCCTCATATACAAGGGCATCGACATGGTGAAGCGCGGTTTGTATGAGAAAGCCCTTGAATACTACGATAGAGCCCTGGAGATCAACCCCAACAGCTCTGATGCATGGAACAATAAAGGGGTCGCGCTTTACAATCTGAGCAGGGTCGAGGAGGCGCTTGAGTGCTACGAAAGAGCGCTTGATGCGAATCCCAACAACCTCGATGCCATGAGAAACATCGCGTTCATCCATCGAGCTCGCGGCGAACTGGAGAGAGCTTTAGAGCTATACGAGACAGTTATAGAGAAAGGCGGCGATGCCTACGATCTCGAGGCCAAGGCGACGGTACTTGTCGCCTTCGGCAAGTTCCAGGAAGCACTAGACTGCATAGCTAAAGCTTACGAGATGGAGAAGGATCCGAGGTTTGAGGTGGAGATGGCCGCGATAATCGGAAAGATCCAGGCGATGGAGGATCTTCTGGCCCAGCAGAGGGAATCTGAGCAGGGCTGATAAAGAATAGCAGGCCGCAAAATCCGCTCTGAAGACCACATGGTTTAAAGGACTGAGAGATGAGAATAAGAAAAGCGACTGGGATAACGAGATGCCTTTAAGGCCGATCTTAGCATGTCTTTCTTATTCGCACAGGTCCAGGACATCAACAGCATTCACCGCGCAAAACATATTGGAGGATGCACATGAAAGGATTCATAATGATAAACGTCGAGCCCGGATCCGAGAAGCAGGTCTTCGATTCCCTTCAGAGGATCAGGGACATAAAAGAGGTCGTTCCGGTGTATGGTGAGTACGACTTCATAGCTATAGCGGATGTCGAGGCGATAACGGATCTGAACAGAATCGTTCTCGCTATTCGCGAGATACCGAGCGTGACAAATACAAGGACGATCCTGGGGATGGAGCTAAAGTTTTAGAATGTCAGATCTTCCGAAGAGCATATTTCCATTATACCTCTCCGTATTCGTGGCGGTTCTCGGCTTCTCGGTCGTGGCGCCGATATTTCCGCTTTACGTCCTGGATCTGGGTGCCACGCACCTGATGCTGGGAGTGATCATATCAGTTTACGGTGCGGTCCAGCTGCTCACACAAGTACCTGCTGGCAGGTTCTCGGATCTGAGAGGCAGAAAGCCCGTTCTCCTCATAGGCCTCATCACGTTTGCTCTTATGCCTTTGTTTTATATTTATGCATCAAATACATATCAGTTGATCTTGATAAGAATCTTCGGCGGCATAGGCGCATCCATGGTCTGGCCCGTCGCGATGGCCCTAATCGTGGACTGTGTAGATCCGTCGCACAGAGGTCTTGCGATGGGCTGGTATAATGCCTCATTCTATTCAGCAGTGGCTATAGGCCCCGTGGTGGGTAGCCTTCTCTACAGCAGCTTTGGAATGGAGGCGCCTTTCATCTTCTGGGGCTTACTTGCTGCAGCCTCTTTTATCATAGTTATGGTAATCGTGAGAGAGCCGGAGACCAAGAGCGAGATCCTCTCGGCGAACCCAAAGAAGGGAGAGCTAGTAATAGACGGATCGATGCTCACATTTCTGATATGTTGCAGCGTTGTGATGCTGCCAGGAATAATAGGCGGATTCAATATGACACTGCTTCCTGAGCTGGCTCTCAGCGTCGGAATAGATGTATCCCAAATAGGGCTGCTCTACCTAGCGTACGCTGGAAGCAACGCTGTATCAAATATCTATTTTGGAAGGGCTGCTGATCTGGGCCATCGCAGGCTTCTTATAACAGGGGGCTGCATAGGCTGTGCAATCGGCTTTTCAGCGCTCGGCCACGGTCTAGGGCTGATTCCACAGCTCATAGCGTTCTTGATTCTGGGCCTGAGCTCGGGGATGTGCACTCCTGCAGCCGCTGTTATAGTCGCCGACGTAACCAGCCCGGAGAGGAGGGGAGAGATATTCGGGATATTCAATACATCGAGGATGCTTGGGGTCGTGATCGGGCCGATAATAGCCGGACTCACCGCTGATCTAAGCGGTATTGGTGGAGCACTTGCGGTCTTCTTCGTCGTTACTCTATTGATCTCTATATCAACCATGAGCCTGAGGGATGTGTGAGAACAGCTTCTCTCAAAAGTCGAGGCTTCACGACCGGCAATGGTTTCCATCAAAATTATAATTTGTTTTAACTACCTCGAGTGTATCTCTTGATGTACGACTCGATGTACCTTCTCGCCCTCTCGCCTTTATAAACACCCGCGTGCCCCTCGCAGAGCACATCTATGCCAAGCGATAGAAGTTTCTCCATCGATCTCCTCCACTGCTCGAGATCCGAGCCCCAGCTGGGCGAGAACGGTCCATGTATGTCCTGACCGAAGAGTACCCTGCCATCTGATGTATCAACGTACGGAGATATCGATCCGGGCGTGTGCCCAGGCGTGTGAAGCATGTGGAAATCCAGATCGCCTATGCGAATCACCTCATGCTCTCCCCTGAGAGAGATATCTACTTTCGCGGTTTTGTACGAGATCCCGTAGATGTCCGCTGCCGTTAGATGTTCATGCACCTCCTCTATCCCTCTCCTGTCCAGCTCATGCGCGATAACCTTCGAGCCGTAGAGGCCGACCAGAGCGGAGATCCCCCCGATATGGTCGATGTGGCAGTGTGTTGCTATGATACAAGTTATGCGATATGGGTCGTAGCCAGCTGACTGAACGTTGCTGGTTATCGTATCTACGCTTCTCCCAAGACCTGCATCTATCAGCACAAGCTCGTCACCACAGTCCACTAGATAGACGCAACAATCTTCGCTGCCCGAGAGACCCGGACCACCTACGGCATAAACCCTCTCACATATGCTCTTATATCGCATGCATCCCTCTTGGATGTAGCAATACTTAAGGAATGTTCAGGCGTTCTTGGTAGCCCGGCGCAGAGGGGTCGACCTCACAATCTCAACTTACTCACTAAGAACGCGATCGGGTCGTGTACTCGCTCTACTGAAAATCTCCACTAGAATCGAATGCAAGGGATTTATTTCCTGCCAAAGAGCTATCAGTTCACCGGTTAGCGCTATTCAGTAATCTGAGTACGCCACCCGCGATCGATTCTTTCTGACATCAGAGCGCCACCATATTGGCTCGTGTTGATTGTTGGGTTTTTCCTGGCAACCGCTCGTTATAGAAGACTGGCCGGCCCCTCTTTAGTACCAAAAAGTTATTAAACTAGTTTACCCCTCTACCTAGTGATAGATGCTCGCGTGGGAGCTATTGTAAGAGCGTTGTATCTCACACGGAGAGCTCGGTAGGACCACGGGGGGCAGTTATCAAATAATCCATAAAGCTGATACCTTAGTATGAAAAATAGTTGGATAAATGCGCGTTCATGATCACATCACGGCTCGATGGGAAGGGTATTTGAAGGGTATTTTGGCTGAAGGACTGTGTAAGGGCGAAGCAGTTGGGTGACGCCGATACTGGGTAGGCCTTGCTATCGAGCGCCGAGTGTAACGTGTCTTTTATCTAACTATTTTAAAATTTGAGGTGTCTTATATGCAAAATGTCGACACAACAAAATATATAATTTATGCTGATATTACTGCAGACGGCATAGTGGAGCGGCCGGATGTTGTGGGAGCGATATTCGGCCAAACGGAGGGGCTTCTCGGCAGCGATCTCGATCTGAGAGACCTGCAGAAGACCGGGAGGCTTGGCCGGATAGACGTCCAGATATCCTCAAGCGGCGGAAAGTCTATGGGGACAATATCCATACCCTCTAGCTTCGATAAGGTCGAGACTGCAATTCTGGCCGCGGCTCTTGAGACCATAGACCGCGTGGGACCTTGCATGGCGAGAATTCAGGTGACTAAGATAGAGGACGTTAGAGCTGCTAAGAGGAAGTACATCATCGACAGGGCCAAGAAGATACTGATGGAGATGTTCGATGAGAACATACTCGAGACCGAGCAGATAACTGAGGAGATAAAGCAGTCTGTAAGGGTTGAGGAGATAACATATATAGGCAAGGACAACCTCCCCGCGGGGCCTAACGTCCTCGATTCTGATGCGATATTAGTCGTGGAGGGAAGAGCGGACGTCCTGAACCTCCTCAAGTACGGGATAAAGAACGCGGTAGCAGTTGGTGGGACGAATATTCCTCCTACGATCACCGAGCTCTGTGCGAAGAAGATCGCCACAGCGTTTACAGATGGCGATCGCGGTGGAGAGCTCATCGTCAAGGAGCTTCTTCAGGTTGCGGATATAGATTATGTCGCTCGTGCCCCCGAAGGCAAATGCGTTGAGGAGCTCACCCAAAAGGAGATCATAAGAGCACTTCGCCAGAAGATCCCGGTCGAGCAGGTGATGGATATGTACAAGATAAAACCGCTTCCCAGAAAGAAGCGTGAGATCGTCACCAAGCGCAAGAGCCTGATAAAGGAGAGGCCGGTAACAGTCAGAACCGTCGCCCAGGTGGTACCAATAGCGCATCGCGCTGAGATAGCACCACGGGCCGGGATTCAAGGCAAGGTGCTTCACAGGGAGGTTGCTGAGGAGTACGAGGAGCCCGAGGGCGAGATGGAGGTTGTAGAGGCCGAGGAGTGGTTCAAACAGCATATCGAGGAGCTCGACGGAACGCTCACGGCTAGGCTCTTCGACAGGAATAACAATCCCATAAGGGATGTGGCTGTAAGGGACCTTGCAAAGGAGCTCAAAGAGTCTAACGGCAGCGTTAACGGTGTGATCTTCGATGGAGTCATAACCCAGCGGCTTCTCGATATAGCAGCTGAAAAGGGTCTGGAGTATCTCATAGGCGCAAAGATGGGGAGCATAGCCAAGATCCCAGTGGGTGTGAAGGTCATCACAAGGGAGCAATGAGACAGGATGCAGAGGTGTGGATCGCAAAGCCCCTCTGCATCGCAGGCTTACTGGAGCGAGCTCTCGGTCTCCCGGACCAGATCGAATCTAAGATTAAAGGTGTCGAACACCAGATCCGCATCTCTGGGATCCATCCATTCTAGTCCGAGCCTCTGGATCTCCTCTTTTGATAGCAGATCGTCGTATGCTCTTACTTTGAGACCCTTGCTCTTGAGCAGCAATGCCAGCGCGAGATTCCTGCTGTGATGGAGCTCTTTTGCACCTTGGCGATATGTCAAGCCATAGATGCATATCTTGATATCGGCCAGAGGTTTCTTTATCTTGAGGCATTCCCGGATTATCCTATCCTGCCAGTAAGATATCATCCCATCGTTGAGCTCTCTCGCCGATCTGAGCAAGCTCGCGCCAGAGATTCGCTCCCTTCTCACCATCTCGTTTATCAGAAACCATGGGTATACAGGGATACAGTGACCGCCAACGCCGGTCGATGGCAGATGTATATGACAGTACTCGTGGTTCGCGTGCTCTCTCGCCTCGTAGAAGTCGACACCGAGCTCCTCTGAGATCATGTAGAGCTCGTTTGCCAGGGCGATATTCACATCTCTGTAGCAGCCCTCCATCACCTTGATGATCTCCGCAACCCTCGCTGAGGAGACCAGCCTAAGGTTTGGTATGAACCTCTTGTAGATATCATAGGCTACCTCTCCGCTTCTCTCATCCACCCCACCTATGACCTTCGGGAAATCCTTCAGCCTGGAGATGCTGTAGCCCGTCATTATCCTCTCAGGGGAATGTGCGAGATAGAACTGGCCCAGTCTCAGATCCGAGCTCTCCTCTATCCATCTGAGCACGAGGCCCTCTGTGGTGCCGGGCGGCACTGTCGTCTCAAGAACTACAAGATCGCCCTGTTTGATTACGGGGCCGAGGCTCCGGAATGCGCTCTCCAGCATCTTGAAATCCGGATTGTGGTTCTCGTCGATCAGCAGCGGCACAATCACTATGAATACGTTGCATGAAGCAGCATCTTTGTATTCGCTCGTGGCAAGGAGGTTCTTTCCCCCGTGCCTCGTGATGAGCTCGTCAAGTCCGGCCTCCTGCGGTATCGGATTCTCGCCTCTATTGATGCGATCGCATCTCCTCTTATCTATATCGACGCCTACAACCGGAATGCCATGATCTGCTATTACAGCCGCAAGGGGCAGGCCGGCATTACCAAGTCCTATCACAGCGATCTTCAATGATTATCCCCCTGAAGATCTATTCGAACGCTCTCTCCACAATCGCAGAGATACAGCCTATTTCTCCCATCGTCCTCGAGCAGCTTCGTGAGCCTTCTGCCACACTTGCATACGTACCCCATGAGCACTGCGGGATTGCCATAGACGAGGCCATGTGGTGGGACGTCAGATGTCACAACGCTTCCCGCGCCGACCATGGCGTACTCTCCGATCTTTATGCCGCAGATTATCGTGGCGTTTGCGCCTATGCTAGCACCCCTGCACACCTTTGTTGGAACAACCCTCTCCTCAGACCAGATGAATGCTCTGGGATGGAGATCATTTGTGAACGTCGCCGATGGGCCGATGAATACATCATCCTCTATCTCGACGCCATGATAGACCGAGACGAAGTTCTGGATCTTTACATTGTCCCCTATTCTGACGTCTTTGTCTATGTATACGCTCTTGCCTATGTTGCAGTTCCTACCTATCCTCGCGCCCTCTCTCACGTGAGCGAAATGCCATATGCTCGTGCCATCACCGATATCATCGCTCTCCACCACCGCGGTCGGATGTTTTCTGTAGCTCATACGAGACCCTTCGATATCTCAGCGCATACACTCATGTTTCTGAAAGCCTGCTCTGGGGTCACCGGAAATTCGCTGCGGCCTCGAACTGCATCAAGAAATGCGCGCAGCTCCACCTTGAGGGGTTCCACTTTGTTCACGAGCACCTTCTCTATGATGTTCTCCTGGAGGTATCTCTCCCCCTCCTTGAGGTACTTCTCGGGCTTACGGTAGACGTAAACCTCCTGGGTCATGAAATCGCCCTCTGTGGTCACACCCTCCTCCTCGACATAGAAGGTCCTGAACTTCTTAGAGGACAACCTGCTTGCTGAGAGCGATACGATCGAGGAGTCGAATCTTATGAGAGCTTCGCAGACGTTTCTCGTTCCGGCGCTGTGTATTGTGTAGTCCTCTCTTCCCGGAAATAGAACGTTGAAGACTATGTCTATATCATGAATCATCAGATCCTCGACGACCGAGGAGTCTGTTATTCTAGCAGAACCGGGGTTATGCCTCTTTATCTCGACGTAGGCAGGCGAGGTTATGATCCTTTTTATCTCGGTCACGATTGGATTAAACCGTTCGATATGCCCAACCCCTACAACCAGATCTGCCTTGCGAATGGCGTCCAGAAGTCTCTTTCCATCATCAAGCGTCAGGGTCATCGGTTTCTCTATCAGACAATGAACTCCTGCATCTAAAACCTTGAGGGCAACATCATAGTGGTACTTTGTGGGAACGCATATCGATACAGCCTCCACAACACCGAGAAGGTCCTCGATGCTGGTGCAGATCGTCGCATACTCGCGAGCCGCCTCTGCGTTCTTCTCCAGGGCATCGTAGACATAGAGATTCTCAACGCCTTTGAGCTCCGAGTAGACCCTGACATGGTTGCGGCCCATCGAGCCAACGCCTATCACTCCGACATCCATAAATCAACCATCCCTTTGCGTCTTCATCACCCTGCGCTGTTTACCGCATCCGCTATCCGCCTGAGGTCCTCGTCGCGGAGCGCCGGATGGACTGGAATGCTTATCACCCTTCTTGAGACATCCTCTGCCACGGGGCATGATGCTCTGATCCCCAGCTTGCGGTACAACGGCTGCTCATAAATCGGCATCGGGTAATGTATGCCTGTTCCGATGCCTTTCGCTTGCAGATATTCGGAGAGATGATCGCGGCTCATTGGAAAGTTGTCCTCAACCCTTAATACATACTGGTTGTATACGTGTTTGCAGCCGGAAGCTGTGCATGGCGTTGTTATGCCGTCCCTGTTTATGTGCGCGCTAAGGTATTCCGCGTTCCGGATCCTCATGTTTATGAAATGATCAAGCTTTTTGATCTGAACGAGACCTATTGCGCCCTGGATGTTTGTCATTCTGTAATTGAAGCCGAGCGTGACGTGGTTGTACTTTCCGAGATCGCCATGATTTCTCAGAAGCCTCAGTCTCTCGGCCAGATCATCGTCATCTGTGGTTATCATACCGCCTTCGCCTGTTGTCATGTTCTTCGTGGGGTAGAATGAGAAGCATCCGATGCCAAAGCTTCCAACCTTTTTTCCATTGTATTCAGCGCCATGCGCCTGAGCGCAGTCCTCTATGAGGATGAGCTTGTGATCCTCGCATATATCCATGATCGCTTTGAGATCGAATGGGTGGCCGTAGAGATGCACCCCTATTATCGCTTTTGTGTTCCTGTTCACCTTCTCCATCACATCTGTCGGGTCTATGTTGAAGGTCCGGGGATCGACATCTGCAAAGACCGGACGGAGACCCTGGTAGAGAATGGAGTTTGATGTGGCGATGAAGGTGAAGGCAGGGCATATGACCTCATCGCCGGGCTTCAGATCAAAAGCTTTAAGCGCGAGATCGAGGGCGATCGTGCCGTTGCATACAGCGACCGATCTCTTGGATCCGATGTATGCGGAGAACTCCTCCTCGAATCTTCTCACCATCTCCCCCTGGACCAGCATGCCAGATTTGAGCACCTGAGATACCGCCTCTATCTCCTCATCGCCCAGAAGGGGCTTGGCTATGGGGATGAAATCCATTACACTGATCTCCTCTTGCTCTTCATTCGGCTCTCACAAGAGTATATTAGGGTATCAACCTTTCGATGGTATTGTTGGACGTGTCCGAATAAGGATTAAGTGCTTCTGACATGCAGAAGCGTAACAAGCTGGCCTCAGCGCTTATCCGGACAGGTCCGTATTGTTGATAATTGGAGCGTTAATGCGTAAGGCGGCAGTCGTTCATGAGGAGATATGTTTTCTTTACCCTACTCCCTAGCATAGAGGACAAAGACTCAAGTTATATCTTCAATGTAAAATTATATCGTTCCAATGTTAACATTGTGATGCGACCATTGGAAATCTATTAATAGTGTGAGAAGCCCCCACATCTTGAATGCAGCGAAAAAGGCCTTTTCATGTTATGATCATTCCCACACTGGGGTGTCCTTCGAGATGCAGTTATTGCTGGAGCTCGGAGGAGGGGTCGCCGATCATGACCATCGATACCGTGAAGGAGATCGTCGAGTGGCTCAAGGATTTCCGCAGCGATCCTGTGACTTTCACCTTCCATGGAGGGGAGCCCCTGCTGGCTGGCGTGGATTTTTACAGAGAAGCTCTGCCGTTGCTGTTGGAGGGGCTTCCACATCTCTCGCCGGCATTTGCGCTTCAGACGAACCTCTGGAGGCTCACGCCGGAGCTGGCCGATGTTCTGAAGGAATACGACATTCCGATCGGCTCGAGCCTTGACGGTCCGAAGGAGATAAACGATGTACAGAGATCGGAGGGATATTACGAGAAAACAATGCGGGGGTATAAAATCGCCCGAGATCACGGGCTGCAGGTGCAGTTCATATGCACATTTACATCATACTCGATCAAATTCAAAGAGGAGATATTCCAATTCTTCATGAACAACGGGCTGACACTGAAGCTGCATCCTGCACTCCCATCGCTCCGTAGCGATGAGCCTGAGAGGTGGGCTTTGGATCCCGAGGAGTACGGGGAATTATTGGTATATCTTCTCGACAGGTACCTTGAGAACATGGATAAGATCGAGGTGCGAAACATCAATGACATCTGCAGATGCATATTCAGCGGCAGGGGTACTGTGTGCACTTTTGTAGATTGTATGGATAATACCTTTGCTGTAGGCCCGGACGGCAGCATATACCCATGTTACAGGTTCGTGGGCATGCCGGAGTATGTGATGGGGAACGTTTACGATCACCCATCCGTGGAGGATATCGAACGCTCGGAAGCGTGGATGCGAATGAGCAGATTCAAGAGATGTGTGGAGGTGCACTGCAGCAGATGCAAGCATGTCAAATACTGCAGAGGGGGATGCCCGTACAACGCGATTTCACAGACCGATGGCGAGATAAGAGGCGTCGATCCATATTGCATCTCTTATAAAAGAATCTTCGATGAGATCGCTGAGAGATTCAACAAAGAGCTCATGAGCGCCTTCTCCATGCCATCAAAAGGGAGCGAAAGGCCCGGCATAATGTCCCTCATGCGCAAGATAGCTTCTAAAGAAGAGCCTATAGGCCTCTAGACCGAAATTGATCTGCGTTCAGCTCATGCCGAGCCAGCGCTGAAAGAGCAGTATCTATATAAGTATGTTACAAAAATAGCATGGTGACCGATATGAGTAGAACAATGGTTTTAACAGCTCTGCTTTGCGTTGCAGCCCTGCTGCTAACAGGAATTGTAGCAGCTGAGCCAGTGCTTGTCCGAGCCGATAGCGGAAAGAATGTAACACAGATGAACACCACGCTCCACTACTTCGATGTCGGAGTGGGAAAGGCTGTAAAGCTGACCCCACCGAGCCAGAGCTGGAATATTAAGGCAATCCTCATCCCAGGAACCGATGGTTGGAACGAGACACAGAATGAGCTTCCTGCACCTAAGATTATAGCACTCGAGATCAGAGACGCGGACTTCAATCTGCTGTACCACTGGGCGGATGTGCAGCTCGATTACTTCTCATTCCCGAGCGGACTTGGTGTTGGCAGGATCGAGGTTCCCTCAGTAAAAGTTAACGGCGATTTCTACGTGGTCTTCTACGAGCGCGGTGCTGTGCTGACATTCGCTGAGCTCGATAACATAAAGGAGCAATCATTTATATTCGACAGATCTACAGGCAACCTCTATCGTGGGGTCATCCCTGTTGATGAAACCACCACAGTTCCGGTCAACTGGGTCATCTGGGCAGTTGGAGAGTAATCTCTCCTACATTTTTATATTAACGCGTGCTCGATTCGCTGAACAGTTTCTCAGGAATTGCCATCCTGTGGCACAATTAACAAATCCTGCAAGGTCCTACTGCTGATTTTCAATTATCACAATTAAAACAGGTCTCAAGATTCTATCGAAAGCATGTTATATTCGCATCGCAAATCCTAGGACGATGCTCTTCGAAAAGAAAGTTGCTCTTGTTGGATTTCCTGGAATAGGAAGCGTGGGGAAGATCGCACTGGATTACCTCATAACATCGCTCGATGCGAATAAGATCATGACCGTACCATTCAGCGGCTTCCCTCCCCAGGTCGTTGTGGAGGGGGGTCTGGTCAGGCTGTTCATGCTCGAGACCTTTGCCCCGCCGGGGAGGGAGGATATGTTATTATTGACATCGGATGCCCAGCCTTTGGAGGTTCTGGGAATGAACACGCTCGCAGGCGAGATACTGGGAGATGTGAAGGGCATGGGCGTGAAGGATGTTGTTACGCTCGCAGCATATGTCGGAGCTGTTCAGCACCCTGTTGTGGGGACCTCATCAGAGCGAGAGGGTGTTGAATTTTTAAAAAGAGCAGGTATAGCGATAATGCCCCCCGGCATCATTGGGGGATTGAACGGCCTTATCGCAGGCATGGCGCCTTTATACGGTCTCAGGGGATTCTGCCTGCTCGGGACAACCTCAGGCGATAAGCTCGTCGATCTCAGGGCGGCCAGAAACCTGCTAATGGCGCTTAAGGACCTGCTCCAGATCGAGATAGACGTCGAGGATCTGGAGATCGAGGAGGAAGAGGAGGAAGCTCCGCCCGTCACAGAAGTGGAGGAGCCTGTGGACGAGGAGATGATCTACAGATAGGCCCGAGCCACGAGGGTGCCGCGGTTGACGTTGTTCGCTCTGGCGACCGGCTCGCATTTCGCCCTGAGGATGTAGACCAGACGCCCTTTTAACAGATCCTCAAACTCGCTTATCGTCTCGAAGTTGCCCATGCCCTTGGAGATGATGAGCCATTCGGGATCGAAGAGCAACCTTCTGGCATCAGGCTTGATATCCTCAAGCGATACGCCCACGACTCCGCCGGTTGGAACGATCTCATGATCTGTCAGATCTCTCAACTCATCTGCTGTGACATCATTAAGTATAGGCTCAGATTTGGGTCCTATTACAACGTGCTTTCCCATCTCCCTGAGCTTCTCGATTACGAAGAGATCGAAGAGAGACTCGCCCGCGTTGTCGGTCAGGTAAAATATGTTCGAAAAGCTGGATAACATCTCCTTGATCGCATTCAGATCCCCCTTCAGCTCCTCACTCAGGGTGTCTTCGAAGACCTTCGCGAACGACCTGTTATCGAAGTTGTGCCCCATCACGCCGAACTCCATGGAGTTTGCAGCGGCCGCTATTCTCACCAGTGCTTCTATCCTGTCTCCGCTCTCCTCGTAGAACCTCTCCGCTATCTCGATGAGATCTTTGGCAACGGCGTTGCTCTCCTCCTTCAGGCTCCTGTATGGATCTGCAACGCCGCTGATCCGCTTTACTATAAGCTCGCGCTCCGTTCCGACGCGCGCGGGCACGCCCCTCTTATGCGAGACCATGAAATCCAGTAGCTCCTCGATAACAGCCAGCCTGAGATCCTCAGGAAGCGAGAGGAGATCGCACTCGAAGATCGCTCTCTCCAAGATGCAGATGTAGCAGTTCGATGCCATCCTCAATAGGGCCACCTTCCTGCCAGTACGGCAACAACATCTGGAATTGCGCGGCTTGCGACATCCGGATTCGATCCGCCGCTCAGGACAAAAACAAGCGGCCTATCGCCAACAGCATCTTTTATCATCTTCGCCATCTTCGGATACGCATTGAGCGTGAGATCGAAACCCCCATAATCGTCCTTGTGGGAGTCGTGTCCGAATATCACGAAGCATATCTGGTAATCGAAGCCCTCTGTTAGCTTGAGCGCGTTCTCGAGCTCTCTCAAGAATACATCATCTGTCGCATTCCATCCTATCCCGAAGTCGTAGTTGTTCCTCTCTCGGTCGAACTCCTTCTGCGTTCCGGAGTAGAAGTTGATGTGGAACACATTCGGATCGTTGCCGAAGAAGTCTCTGGTGCCATCTCCAAAATGCGGATCCACATCTATTATCAGGAATCGCTCGAGACCCATCTTCCGAAGCTTTAGTATGGTTATAGCAACATCATTGAAGTAGCAGAATCCCCAGCAGCTTCCCCGAGAGGCGTGATGGCCCGCTGTCCCTGTATATGCAAATGCGGATTCGGCCTTTCCTGAGACCACAAGATCTGCAGCCATCAACACGCTTCCAGCGGATAGAAGGGCCACGCTCCAGTGCGGATCGCGGCGCATGTTTTGCATGTGGTTCTCTGTGTGGGCCTCTGCTACGAGCTCCACGGGCGCGGGCTGCGGCCTGAAAACCTGAACATCTACCCCATCAACCAATCCAGAGCTCATAAGGGCATCAAACGACGGCTTGATCCTATCCTTGAGCACAGAATATCCGTGTATCGGAAAGTCCTCGTGATATACAACCGCTACCTTCATCTTCTCCATGCAAATCACCTCAGATGATTCTGGTGTACCTCTCGGTGGGATACCTCTCGAGAAGCATGCCCTCCACGACGATCGGCATCTGTCCGAGAGCGTCCTTCATCGAGCACATCTTTATGGCGCACTCAAGCTCCCAATCGGTGCTTGAGCATATAGTCAGGAGCGGCTCGCCCTTCTTTACGAGCTCGCCCATCTTCTTGTGTATTATAACACCCGCTTTCTTATCCGCAGGCGCACCTGCAGCGCGTGCTATCTCTATGATCCTCTTGTTGTAGAATGCAACCACATATCCGTTTGTCGGGGAGAGTATCTGCCACCTGTGCTCGCCTATCTGGATATCATCGCTTCTTATCTTAGGATCTCCACCCTGTGCCTCGATTATCTCCATGAGCTTCTTGTGAGCCTTGCCGCTGGTAAGTACCTCCTCGGCGACCCTGTAACCATCACCTCTCGCCGCGACACCCCCCATCTCCAAAAGTATGCCGGCGAGTGCTAGACTCTTCTCCCTCAGACTGTTTGGCCCCTCGCCGGTCTCAAGCATCTTGAGCGCCTCTTTGACCTCGAGAGCTGGTCCCACGGTGCGACCCACCGGCGAGCCGCCAAAGGTCATCGCGCACTCAACCCTAATGCCCAGACGATCTCCCAGGTCTATGAGGTCTTTCGCGAGCGTCCTCGCCTTCTCCTGGGTCTCAAGCTTCGTCCCCGGACCGGTGGGCATATCGACCACTACAGCGTCCGCACCGACCGCACCCTTCTTGGCCATTATCGACGCGAGCATCTGGCTGTACGGATCGATGGCAAGAGCATACTCCGCCTTTATGAGCTTATCATCAGCTGGCGCTATGTTCGTGGCGCCGCCCCAGGCGATGACACCCCCAACAGTCTCGGTTATCTCCTTGATCTCCTCTGCCGTGAATTCTACTGGTGCCAGGACCTCCATGAGGTCTGCTGTTCCGCCAGCACCGGTTATAGCCCTCGAGCTCGTCTTAGGTATGAGAAGCCCGGAGGCTGCGACTATAGGAACCACCAGCATCGAGACCTTGTTCCCCGGAACCCCGCCGATGCTATGTTTGTCGACCACAGGATGGGTATCGAAATAGATCCTCTCTCCCGTCTCTATCATAGCTCTTGTGAGCCACTCTGTCTCCTGCGCATCGAGGTTATGGATGTACGAGGCCGTGATATAAGCGGCCAGCTCGACCTCGCTCAGGTTATTATCGACGATATCCCTCACTATGCTTCTGATCTGATCCTCGCCCAGCTTCTGTCTGTCCATGAGCATTTTTATATACGACACAGATGCCGGTCGGGGTGCGGGAGATACCTCCACACTCTTCGCATCCTTCAGCTCCCTCAGAGCCTCCGTGAATATTCCGATCTGGCCAGGCTTGATCATCTGGCCGGTCACATCGAGAATTGCAGTAAGCGATGCGCCTTTCGTCCTGACCCTCACCCTGTCTCCCGGGTTGAGGCCCAGCGTTCGCGCGTCTGCTAGATTCAACATAACCTTGTACTGTCCTATCTCTATATCGAAAGGAACTACCTCGAACATTCGGACCACCTAATTCAGCCACATCTTTTTGATGCGTCAGACATCAGAGTCAGCGAGCGGATCCACTCGCCCTTGGCCTCTCTGGTTGTGCCGACCACCATTCTGAGACCTTTCTCGGTCTCCTCCACCACACCACACGCCTCGATGACCTCCCCCTCAAATGCCTGTCCTGCATATGTGTGAGAGTAGCACAGGATCTGCCCTATCTCATGATCAAGCTCTATAATCCCCGGGCTGTCAAAGGCATATCTCGCATCCGTGACCTCGGCGATTATCCTCTTTCTTCCGATGGGCGTTCCTTTTGGCAGAGGTTTTATCTCATCCCAATCCCTCGTAAACAGAAGATCGAAGTACGTGCCGTTGATCATGCCACGGTTACCCTTGCGGATCTCGTGCACCACGAACTCATCGAAGGATATGGATGGTCTCCTCTTCATGTAGATCTTCATCCAGGTAGCGCCATCGATCTCCTGTATCTCACCGTTCCTCTTAGCCTCCGCGATGATCTCCCGCGCCTTCCACCATTCTCTTCCATAAACCACGAAATCTATATCGGAAGTCCTACTATGCAGGCCGACCAGCATCGAGCCAGTTATTCCCATGCTTTTTGCGGGTATGCCGTTATCCTCGAGTATGGCGGAGATCCTATCGACTCTATCGTCAGCGCTCCTCATCCGCGGCAGCTCTTCAGCAGGGCGGTATAATCTCTCGATATCATCGAAAGGAACCACGTGAACGTCTCTCACATATTCCGGCTGATTTACCTTCAAAAACCGATAGGCATCATCGAAATCGAGCTTTTTGTATCGTACACCTCCTGCAACCCTATCCCCAGATTCGTCTCTGACATACCTTAGGAGGGATCTGATTCCGTCTGTGTGAATGTAATCAACGACTGAGAATATCCAGCCGTTCTTGTTCTGCAGAAAATCCCTTATTCTCGCTCTCATCTTGTTTACCCTATGATCTCGAGAACTCTATCTATCATGGCTCCGCTTCGGAGGATCTTTTTCGCAGCGAGATCCACGAGGGTTGATGGCAGAGCATATCTGCACTTCCCCCCGTCTATCGCCAAATCTGCCCCCGACAGGATCTCCGGATCTATATCCTTAAAATCTGATGGTGGTGAACGGCCTGTTATGTTCGCACTGGTGGACGTTATAGGGCCAGTCCTGCTTATGAGATCGAGCGCGAGTTTGTGATCGGGATACCTCACGCCAACCAGCTTGGAGCCAGCGGTCAGAATATCCGGCACAACAGGCTTTTTCCTGACGAGAAACGTAACAGGTCCGGGCAGTACCTCCTCCATAATTCTGAGATCCTCTGAGCCTATATCTGCGATATCCAAGAGCATATCGAAACTGGATACCGCTATGGATATCGGCATATCGAGAGGGCGCTTTTTGAGTGCGTACACCTTCGCAATGCTCCTCTCATCAAGCGCGTTCGCACCTATTCCATACACCGTCTCCGTGGGATATATCACAACGCCGCCGGACTTTATGCATCTAGCAGCCTCTGAAATTATCGGCGCGATATCATTCTGCATCGGTGATTCATCTCTTCCGGATGTTTGCGATATCTCCGAGGGTGAGCGCTTTCGATCCGATCTTGGATTTCAGTTTCTCCTCGGTGACCTCTTCTGTGAGTTTTATCTTGAGCTCCTTTTCAAGCTTCTTCCTCACGTCGTCCTCGGGAACGAGCTCTTCTCGTTCGATCTTCCTGAGAAGAGATGCCTTCTCCTTTATCCTCAGCGCCAGTTCCTCCAGAGATAGATTCATGCCCTCCCTGGCATTCTTTATGATATTCCCGTAATCAGGAACCACCTCTGCCAGATCCTTGAAGTGGTCGCGCGGCTTGGGCTTCTGAACGCGAAAACTCCTCTCAACAGGCACGATCTTTCTGGAAACAGGCGACCATTTGTCTTCCGGCTTGCCGAAACGAGCACAGCTCTTGCACACCTCTAGCACAGAACCGTCGATGACAATCCTCTCAGGATAACCAGAGATGTCTGCGCCGCAGATCTCGCATTGCCTATCGCTCATCTCTCTCATCTCGGAAATCTTTTATAGCCCTCGGAGTTTAATAAACTTTGGAGATGGGATGAACGAGCCTCAAAGTGGACCCGAATTCTCGAAGTATATGATGGACAGGATGCGCCAGCTGGAGGAGCGCAACCTGTCTCTCAGAGAGCAGAAGGATCGCGTTGAGAGCGAGAAGCGGCTCCTCGAGAACCAGAAGCTGAAGTACGAGCGTGAAGCGAGAAAGCTGCGCAGCGAGCTCGAGCGCCTGCGCATCGGGCCTATGATCGTCGGAACCGTCGTGGAGGTCCTCGATGATAGCCGCGTGATAGTCAAATCGAGTACAGGTCCCAGACTCGTGGTAAGCGTCTCGCAATTCATCGAGGAGGAGCTCAAACCAGGTACACAGGTCGGTCTGAACCAGCAGACCTTCGCTGTGATGTGCGTCCTCCCCTCACCCCGCGATCCCATGGTCTTCGGCATGGAGGTCGAAGAGGTTCCGGATATCACCTTCTCAAGCATCGGCGGCTTGGATAGCCAGATCGCAGAGCTGAGGGAGATCGTGGAGCTTCCTCTAAAGCGACCGGATCTCTTCCAAGCGATCGGGATAGAGCCCCCCAAGGGCGTGCTCTTATACGGCCCGCCAGGCACCGGCAAGACGCTTCTCGCAAAGGCGGTGGCAAACAGCACAGAGGCGACGTTTTTGAGGGTTGTGGGAAGCGAGTTTGTCCAGAAGTACATAGGAGAGGGTGCAAGGCTCGTCAGGGAGCTCTTCGATCTCGCAAAGAACAAGGCGCCAGCAATAATCTTCATAGACGAGCTCGATGCGATAGGCGCCAAGAGGATAGATGGGGCGACAAGCGGAGATCGCGAGGTCCAGCGGACATTGATGCAGCTGCTTGCTGAGATGGACGGCTTCGATCCGCGCGGCGAGGTGAAGATCATAGGCGCGACGAACAGGCCTGATATGCTAGACCCAGCTCTGCTCAGGCCCGGACGGTTTGACAGGGCCATATACGTCCCGCTGCCGAACAAGGATGGAAGATATGCGATTCTTCAGATACACACGCGCGGCATGAATCTCGGACCCGATGTTGATCTGAGAAGAGTGGCGGATCTGACCGAGAACGCCAGCGGCGCCGACCTGAAGGCGATAGTGATCGAAGCAGGTATGTCGGCCATCCGCGAGGAGAGGACCCAGGTCTGTCAGATGGACTTCGAGCGCGCTGTCAGCAAGGTGATTCATTCAGATACACATGGCGTCTGCGAAGATCTGGACCTACCAAACTACGCATGATCTCCTGCCTTGTATCTTTTCCAGCAGTTAGAGGACATTGCTCTTAATTTTGAACCGGGCAGACCAGGAACGAATTAGCTGCTGATATCAAAAGCGTTGAGCCGTGATTCCTCGATCGCAATCACTTATAGATGGAGGAGGGGCAGCAAAGACTCCGGTCTTCAGGCCGGAGAGTATGTAGCTCGTACGGATCCGATTTTTGGAGATGTGACGCGGGATGAAAATCCTGCACTGATACTGATAGCATTCCAATATGAGATCCGGAAGATTCGGATCAAAACCGCCAACTGAACGGGCGGCATCTCAGATTTGCTCTGCGAACTAATTGCGCCTCGATTCGATCTACAGCAAATTTCGGAAACCGCCAGTGAATGCGGGGTACGGGATTCGAACCCGTGAACTCCTGCGAGACGGGATCTTAAGTCCCGCGCCTTTGGCCAACTTGGCAAACCCCGCCTACTAACACACTCACTATACGAATGATTAAACGTATCGGTGAGATCTCCCAGAATAAGGCCAACACCCATTCACCACATCGTTATGAAAATTATCTGAGCTGCTTCATGCGTATTCGGATAGGCCATTGCTATCGCCAAAGTTTTTGTCTCCGATGTGCTGCGTCGAATCTCCAAGATGTCTAACACGACGATTAAGGTTTTATCCGAAGGATGTGTTAGGGCCAAGAGGAGGACCAGACATTCACGAAAGAAATGCTGTCGCAATCGACTTTGCCGTATATCCTCAGGTGATGTCATGAGCGAGATAAGAGAGCTTGTTATAAATGAGGCGGAAGTTCGCGATTTCCTTTACGAAAGACTCAGGCTGGAGGGGAAGAGCGCGGAGGCGCTGGATAAGCTAAGCCTTCCGTTCCTATTCGCCTCGGGAAGCGAGCTTCTCAGGACATACATACTGAACGCATCTGGCTTTACATCAACACTGCCTGAGAACTACAAACTGCCGCAGCGTGGCTACATCTGGTACATGTTCTCTCAAGCTGTCAGGGAGATCCAGGTCAGCCCAACTCAGATAGTCATAAAGTATGAGCTGCAGGATAGCTACAGGCTTCCATTCAAGCAGTTCTACCTCTAGCTGAGCCTGCCTTTGAGATTGCCGGCGAGGGCGAGCCTTCCCAGTCGCACCTCTGCCTCTCTGCTTAGCGGCGCTGGCTCTTTAAATTCCAAGGGTGTTCCGGGGAGCGGCATGAATCTGTGGGCTCTAACTCTGCCACCAATCCTCACAATCCATTCGGCCAGCTCCACTGTTAGGAGCTGGTCCTCCTCGCTCTCCCCTGGCAGGCATAGAATCAGATCCACATTCGGTGTGATGCCATAATCGAGAGATATCTCGCATGCTCTCTCTATCTCATGTACCCCATGGCCGCGATCGATCTCTTTCAGGATCCTATCGCTTCCCGACTGGCCGCCTATGCTGAGCGTGCGGTTCGTGCAGTATTCTGTTATGATCTCAAGAGCTTCCTCCGAGACGAAATCTGGTCTGACCTCAGATGGGAATGTACCGAAGTAGATTGGCCTTCCGAGCTTTGATAAGGTGGAGAGGAGCTCCTCGACCTTCTCGAGTCTTGGTTTGATGCCATCCGACCCGTACGCTAAAGCATTCGGAGTCGTGAACCTCAGATCGAGGTGGCTTCTTGCGTGTTTTAGTATAGAGGATATCGAACGATGGCGCATCCTGCTCCCGCAGAGCCTCGGAGTCTGGCAGTATGCGCATCTCCATGGGCAGCCCCTGCTTATCTCTATCGGCGCAAGCAGGGGATACGTAAAAGAGGGATACCGGTCGAGATCGACGAACTCCCTGCGCTCGGTTATAACCGGCTTTCCATCTCTGAGATACGCTATGCCTCTTACAGATTCAACATCTCGGCCTGTGCGAATGGCCTCGATGAGCTCGGGCAGAGTCTCCTCCCCCTCTCCGATCGCGACGTAATCGAAATGCTCTAGGGCCTCAATCGGCCTGGCTGATGGATGGGGCCCTCCCGCGATGAATATCGCATCAATGCCAGAAGCACGTGCAGCATCAACCTCTCTGTACACCTCCTCGGCCTGAGGTGTCGCTACGCTGTACAGCATTATACCCGGCCTGGGCTCATCTGTAAGCCTCGCACCATTTAAGAGGGGTAGAAGCGCCGCTATTGTGTATCTGTTTTTCTTATTCCACCTGAACCATATCTGCAGCTCGGACATCTTTCTCATGGGCATGCCGGATAATAGAGCGACTCGAGAAGGACAGGCTTTCGTAGTGTTATATCACTTTATGACTCCATCTCACTAATGCATTCTATTCTAGATATGAGGAGATGATTATAGCTACTACGCCATCCCTTCAAGACCGTGCTGCTAACTACCACTCCCTTCAAGAAAGAGGGGGACATTTTTGAACTCTTTCACGTCAACAATGCCTCTATCTGTTATCCTCAGCTCCGGTATCACCGGTAGGGCCATGAAGGATAATGTCATGAAGGGATCTTCGAGCTCGGATCCTAAATAATGGGCGGCTGAGATCACACGCTCTATATCCTCTATGATGGCCTCTACGCGTTTGTCTGAGATCAAACCCGCGACTGGCAGAGGTAATGAAGCCACAGGTATTCTCTCGTTCACAACGACCCATCCACCGCCCATTGATACAAGAGCATCCACCGCCGCAAACATATCCTCTTCACCAACACCAACGACTATGATGTTGTGCGAATCATGAGCAACTGAGCTCGCAATCGCACCTTTCTTCAAACCGAAGCCTCTCACCAGCCCCAAACCCACATTTCCGGTTGCCTTATGCCTCTCAACAACCGCGATCTTCAGGATATCGTTATCCACATCCGAGACAACCTCATCGCCTTTCGTTTTAACATCAATCAAAAGCCGCTCTGTGAGTATCTGGTCTGGTACGACGCCTATCACCCTTGCGACCCGACCTGCAGCTGGGATTTTGAACACGGCTGGAGAGAGCTTGCCGACGTTCATGCTGCGCAGCGATCTATTCTCTTCTGCATGAGGATTATCAATTCTAACCAACAGACTACCGTCTCTGGCCCCCTCTCTGCCCTCGAAGATAACCTCTCTCACATTATAATCGTGATCCAATATCACTATGTCAGCTCTGTATCCGGGGGCCACAGCACCGGATCTCCTGAGACCGAAGTGGCGCGCTGGATTTATGGTGGCCATCTGTATGGCAGTGACCGGATCGATACCCATCTCTATGATCCTTCTCACCATATGATCTATATGCCGATGAATTATATCTTTGGGGTTTATGTCATCGGTGCAGAGCATGATATTTGATGAATTTGATTTATTGACAATAGATAAAAGCGCATCTAAGTTCTTCGCCGCGCTACCCTCGCGGATCATTATGCATATGCCAGAGCGAAGTTGCTCGATCGCCTCCTTCGCATCCGTGCACTCGTGATCGTCTTCTATCAATGCAGAGGCGTATGCATATAGATCCGGACCTGTAAGCCCCGGCGCATGGCCGTTGATGAGCTTATTCTTTGCATGCGCCGCCTCAATCTTTGCGATTACCGTCTCATCCCTGTAAATCACTCCAGGATAGTTCATCATCTCTCCCAGAGCAACGATACCCGGATGTTCGAGAAGCTTTGTTATCTCTTCCACTCCTAATTTCGAACCCGATGTCTCGAGTGGTGTTGCCGGCACACAGGATGGCGCTGTCAAGAATATCCTCATCGGAATCGGGCCGGGCTCGAGCATGTACTCGATTCCCCTCATGCCCAAAACATTGGCTATCTCATGTGGATCCGCTACAGCGGCGAGAGTCCCGCGTGGAACCACGGCTCTTGCATACTCAGCTGGCGTGACCATCGAGCTCTCGATGTGCGCGTGAGCGTCTATAAAACCCGGCGCTATCAGCAACCCTTCAGCGCATATCGTGCTCTTAGCGCTTGAACAATCGAATCCGGCTATGTATCCTCCGTAAATGGATACGTCCATTCTGTGAATCTCGCCTGAGAAGACATTGATTATCTCTCCACCCTCCAAGAGAAGATCCGCCTCATGTTCACCCCTGGCAACGGCTATGAGTTCTTTTGTGTGCATTTAATGACCTGTCCGAATATGCTGCTTTATTAATTAAGTGGTCTCGATAGCTCTCAATTAAAAGGTATCTGGCCGGATGAGAGCTCTACATCAAAGAAACAAGCCTTGCGGCTACAGGTTATATGATCTGCTTTTTGCATCTTCTAAGAGGTTGCATCGGAGAGGCTATTCGGTCAACTACTCCGCCCTAAAGGACTGGGCCTCCTGCCTGCTCGAGTTGAATCGGACCCATGACCGGAATTCACGGCTCAAATTGATATCAATAGACAATTCGTTTTTAGTCGACCGTCTGCGGCGGCTCTGTTCATAAGAGATGGAGGTCGTAAAGACATGCGCTATAGCTGCTGGTTATCACGGCCTGTTAATGCCTGTTCGTACACCTCTCCCATACGAGACCCCATCTGAGACGAAAGTTTGATATCCAGCCGCGACCTTACCATGCATGGTGGTTCTGATGAAGTTCAAGGAGTGGACCCGACCTATCAGGAAGTTTGATGACATATACTACACAATAGAGCGTATAATCTATGGAAGAGGCCAGCTTAGCGGCTTTACATCCGAGGATATATACAACAACCTCCACGATAAGCGCTTCTTCAGAGATGCTGTGGATCTACACAACTATCTGCTTGCCAAAGGCAAGACATACAGGATAAGGCCGAAGGATGGCGGATGGGAGAGGATCTGGTAGCTAGGCATTTCGACCCTGCACAACTCCCAGAATTTATCGTTCTCTCTGCCTATACCTCTCTGAGCAGAGATCTCGCGGCATTGGCCACCGCTTCCCTTGAGTTCATTCGCGGCCTCCAGCCGAGCTGCCTTATCGCCTCGGTCGAGAGGCACATGAACTTCACGTCTCCCTTCCAGCCCCGGCCGTCGATACCACCTGTGAATTTATACCGGACGCCGTTCAGATTCATGGCCTTCACGACGATATCCGCTATCTCCCTGACGTCTATCGTATCCTGAGATCCTATGTTGAATATGTTTACCTGTTCGTCTGCATGCTCAACACAGTATATCATAGCGTCCACGCAGTCTCTCACATCAAGATACGATTTCCTCTGAGCGCCGGAGCCGAGGATCTCAAGCTCCTCTGGGTTGGACCTGAGCTTCTTTATGAAGTCCACGATCACCCCGTGATTCCCGCGCTCGCCAACGATATTTGCAAACCGATATATCCAAGCCTGCATATCGAATGTATGACAGTACGAGGATATCATAGCCTCGCAGGCGAGCTTGGATGCCCCGTATAACGATATTGGCTTCAGCGGGCCGTAATCCTCGGGGGTCGGTATTATCTTCGCCTCGCCGTAGACCGTCGATGTCGACGTGAAAGCGATTCTCCTGACTCCAGCTTTTCTCATCGCCTCAAGCAGATTGTATGTTGTAAGGGCGTTCTGCTCGAGATGGATTTTGGTATCTGTCGCGCCGACTGCTACCGATGGGTTTGCTGCAAGGTGGAATACGATATCCTTATCCCTCACAGCATCGTATACCTCGAGCTTATCGAGCAGATCTGCCTCTATGAGCCTGAAGCGAGGATTGGAGATGTGCCCCTCCAGGTACTCTCGCTTTCCGGTGCTTAAATTGTCTATCACAGTTACATCGTTCTCTTTTAACAACGCGTCAACCAGATGGGATCCTATGAATCCAGCACCGCCGGTCACCAGCACCGACATACCTCTGAGCACGGGCATGATCGGATAGTGTGTCGGGCACATGATATATCTTTTGGAGCTACAGCTGTTGTACTCAGATATCAGTGACTTTTGCGCGTGACCTTCGCCCTTGCCTTTATGCAAGGTCATCCTGCCTCATCCAACACAAGCATTTGAGGCAAAGTTTTATCTGCAAAATGCTCTAACCTCTGGCGCATGTCAGTAGAATCTCCTGCGTGGGATCGCTTTCTACCATCTTGAGCACCTTCGCGGCCAAGAGGTAAGGATATTCGATACGACCCTGAGAGATGGAGAGCAGACTCCTGGGGTGTCTCTGACCCCCGAGGAGAAGCTCATAATCGCGAGGCAGCTCGACAAGCTCGGGGTCAACATCATAGAAGCCGGATTTCCGGTATCGTCGAAGGGCGAGTTCGAATCTGTGAAGGCGATAGCAAATGAGGGGCTCAGCGCTACCGTCTGTGGCCTTGCAAGGATAATAAAGAGCGATATCGATAAATGCCTCGATGCGAATGTCGGCATGGTTCACGTCTTTGTATCCACCTCGGACATTCAGATAGCGCATACGATAAAGAAGAGCAAAGAGGAGATCGTCGCAGACTCGATAAAGGCAGTGGAGTACGTGAAGGATCATGGTGTGAAGTGCTTGTTCTCAGCGATGGACGCCACCAGAACATCGTCCGCATTTCTCAGAGAGATCTTCAAGGCGGTGGAGGGGGCCGGTGCTGATGTGATAAACATACCGGATACAGTTGGCGTCATGGCGCCATCGGCTTTCTATCGCCTCGTAAAAGAGGTGTGCAGCTATACCAACATACTCGTAGATGTGCACTGCCACAACGACTTCGGGCTTGCTGTTGCCAACAGCCTTGCGGCCGTCGAAGCGGGCGCGAGGGAGGTCCAGGTAACAGTCAACGGCCTTGGAGAGAGGGCCGGCAATGCGAATCTAGCAGAGACTGTTATGAGCCTCCATTCGATATACGGGGTCAAGACATCGATAAGAACACAGTACCTCGTGGAGACCGCTAGGCTCGTCGAGAGGCTCACGGAGACTCGGATACCAATAAACGCGCCTATCGTTGGAGATAACGCATTCTCCCACGAGAGCGGCATACACAGCCACGGCGTCATAGAGAGGAGCGACACATTCGAGCCGGGCATAATGACGCCGGAGATGGTCGGCCACAGGCGCAGGATAGTCCTCGGCAAACATACCGGAAGGCATGCGGTGAAGAAGGTGCTCGAGGAATCCGGCTACCACCCCACAGAGGAGCAGCTCCAGGAGATCCTCCAGCGAATAAAGGAGCTCGGCGATAAGGGCAAGCAGATAACAGACGCTGATCTACAGACGATCGCAGAGGTCATCCTGGGCGAGGTCGCCAGAGGAGAGCAGGCGCTCGTTCTGAAAGAGGTCGCTGTAATGACTGGGAACACGATCACGCCCACAGCTACAGTCAGGGCTCTATTCAGAGGCGAGGAGAAGGTGCTGGCCAATATCGGAGTTGGACCTGTAGATGCAGCCGTCAAGGCCGTGAGGGAGATACTGGGCCAGGACAGCCTGATAAGGGTGAGGGACTTCAGGATAGAGGCAATCACCGGTGGCTCCGATGCTTTAGCAGAGGTTGTCATTGGGGTTGAGGACACTGAAGGGAGAAAGGTCTCGGCCAGGTCTGCAAGAGAGGACATAGTCATGGCATCCGTTGAAGCGCTCGTCAGCGCTATTAACCGCCTTCTACTCCTCCAAGAACGATCATCCAAGTGAATAGGGGATGTTCTTTTGGTAGATGTCATAGATACGCATTGCCATCTCGATTTCAAACACTTCGATAAAGATAGAGAAGATGTGATAAAGAGAGCCAGAGATGCTGGGGTTGTGGAGATGATCAACTCCGGGGTTGATCCCTCCACAAACAAAAAGACGTTGAGGCTGAGCGGCTCATACGATTTCATTCATGCCACCCTCGGCTTAAGCCCGAACTCGCTTGATGGAATGGGGCCAAAAGATGTGGATCTGGCTCTCAAAGAGATAAGAGAAAGAGCGGATGATATCGTAGGGGTCGGCGAGGCGGGGCTTGATTATTACAGATGTAGCGATCTGGCTTTGAGGAACCGGCAGATAGAGGTCTTCAGAAAGGTAATTGATCTTGCGAGAGATCTCGACAAGCCGCTGGTGATTCATGCGAGGGATACCGAGGATCTGGCCTTTGATATGGTGAAAGATCTGAACAAGGTGGTCTTCCACTGCTACAGCGGCAGTCTTGATACGCTTAAGAAGATCGTCGAACGGGGATTCTATGTATCTATAGCGACGGTGGTATGCAAATCTGTAAAGCATCAGGCCCTGGCGAGGAGCGTTCCTATAGATCTTCTGCTCATAGAGACCGACAGCCCGTTTCTATCGCCCAGAAGGGGCAGGAATGAGCCCTCCTTCATCCTCGACTCGCTCGAGCTGATAGCGCGCCTGAGGGGCATGAATCCAGAGGATCTGGCCAGAGCCACAGTCAGAAATGCCAGAAGGATCTACGGCATATAGAGGATCTGAGCTCAAACACACCTCCTGCTATGGGCCATTAAGTATGTGCGTTTATCGGTTTGGTCGTATAATCGCCCCTCCGGCTAAAACGAGTTCGAGAAACGATCGAGATCAAAGAGACTGGGAGCGCCGTTCTATGGGGAGCTGCCAAAGCAGATGGATCTCCAGCTGGCTTCTGCAACCAATACACATAAATCATCCTCTAGACCTAGATTTCTTGTCCGCGGAAGGTCGTTGCCTGTGGACCTCTCCGAATGGGCATAAAATTCAGGAGATCGATAGCTTCAGGGCTTGTCTCGCTGATACCGAGATCGCATCTGGACATCTCCCGGCTGGGCCTGTCCGGATAAGCGCGGAGGCCAGTTTGTTACGCTTCTGCATGTCAGAAACACCTAATCCTTATTCGGACACGTCATTCCGGCTAACAGAAAATTATAAGAATCGAACTTGCGAACTTAATAAAGATAAGGGTTCTGATATAGAGGATTAACGATCATGGCTATACACTTCGAGCATATCTTGAAGTACCTGGGATCGAAGAAGGAGAAGGGGAGAAAGAAGATAGGTCTCCTTGTAGATGGTCCTAACATGCTTCGCAAGGAGTTCCAGATGGACCTAGAGGAGATAAGGAACATACTCAGGGATTACGGCGATATAAAGGTGGGCAAGGTCTTTCTCAATCAATACGCATCTGAGAAGCTTGTCGAGGCCGTTGAGAACCAGGGCTTTGAGCCTGTGATATGCACCAGCGATGTCGATGTGAGAATGGCCGTGGAAGGCGTCGACATGATATACAATCCAGTCATAGATACGATAGCGCTTGTCACAAGGGATGCTGATCTCAAGCCTGTGCTCATGAAGGCCATGGAGCACGGTAAGGAGACGATCATCTTCGGCGCGGAGCCTGGTTTTTCGGTAGCGCTAAAGAACTCCGCAGATTATGTCATCGTGCTAAGAAACGGAGAGTACGTAACAGAGTCCTAGCCCGGGAGTGATCTGTATCAAAATAAATGCCATCAAGGATTTAGTGCCAGTCTGCATGGTCTCGGATCGCGTCTGGGATGATATCAAGCCGAAAGGGTACAGCATTCCAGCATCTCTCGCTATCATCGCTTTATGCATCTTTGTATCCATCATAATGGCTGCCAATCCATGGGCTGTGAGGGGATACCTAGCCTTGAATCCAGCACTTGTCGAATCCAGACCATGGACTCTGGTCACCCACATATTCGTTCACGCTGACATAGGACATCTCTTCTGGAACATGCTGGCCCTGTTCTTCTTCGGAACTGAGCTCGAGAGAAGGGTCGGAGAGAGGAATTTTCTGATTATATTTCTCGTATCTGGCATATTCGGCGGCATTGTAGAGATGCTTGTGGCCACAGGCTACATGATGGGCGCCAGTGGAGGGGTCATGGGCGTCATGGGCGCGTTGGCGATGATCGCGCCTGAGATAAAGGTGATAATATTTCCATTACCGATTCCTCTGGGAATCACCCTGGCTATAGCGCTTCTGGCCTTTCTGGATCTGTACTATCAGATAAGCCTGAGAGGGGCTGATGGCATAGGGCATATGGCCCATCTAGCAGGCCTTTTCGTCGGCATCTTCTTCGGACAGAGCTTTGGCAGGAGGAGAAGGTATTACTGATCTCGACATGTGAGATGTTATGGTCTTTCAGACAAACAGAACCACACGCGTGAACAAGCCTGGGATAAGGGCTCTGGGGATAGCAGAGAGCTTTGTGCGCTCAGAGCCTGTATCAAGGCTAGCCGGAATCGTGATGCGTGGCGATCTGCGAATTGATGGAATCGCGCTGGCCTGCATAACAGTAGGAGGGAATGATGCGACCGATGGGATCTTCTCCATATACAAAAAGCTCAGAAGGGACGATATCAATCTCGTAATGCTCAATGGAAATGTCGTGAGCTGGTTCAATATCATCGATTCTCAAAGGATACACTCAGAGCTCGGCCTGCCCGTGATAAGTATCACCTATGAGGAGTCAGAGGGGCTCGAGTATTACATCGAGAGGTACTTCCCTGGCGATGAGGAGAGGTTGGAGAGGTACAGAGCTCTTGGCGAGCGCGTCCAAATGCGCCTGAATACAGGCTATGACATATTCGTAAGAACGCATGGTATCTCCCTCAAAGAGACAAGGGTTGTGCTCAACAGATTCACCCTCGAGGGAAGGATACCGGAGCCTCTCAGAGTTGCAAGGCTCCTCGCCAGAGCTGCCATGAGGTCTGGGCGCGAGTCAGGAGAGTAAGCCCCCTTCTGTTTCGGCGGCATTCAGCTTAGCGCCATACCCGGGCAATGGGCTGGACACCCCGCGTATTGCCCTATTTTGGCTTGCACCCACAGGGATTCGCCGTTTCATCTGCATTCCGTGAGACCTCAGCCTTTCGGCATCATCGCATTATCACGGCGCAGTCTCGTTTCTGTGCCAGAGCCGGAGCTCTCGCCCCGCACCATCGCGGTGCCTGTGCGTCCAGAGGTGGGGGGACTTTCCACACCGGCCGTATCCGGCCAGCGGCAGCCGCCCTTCCTCTCTCGCGCCCGAATTGATATTCGCATCTCATGCGCTCTGGAGAACGTGGCTTCTACGGAGAAGCCGACGGACTTGCAGCCACAATCCGGCCAGAGGATTATCGTGGTTGATGACATTTATAGATTTGCTTAAGCGAGAAGGGCATGTCCGAATAAGGATTAAGTGTTTCTGACATGCAGAAGCGTAACAAACTGGCCTCCGCGCTTATCCGGAGAGGTCCAGGCTAGGATTCCTCTAAACCTAATTTTTAAGGTGCTCGCATGTTGCAGCATATTTGTATTAATAATATTTTATATCAAAAGGTAAGTTTCCAGGAGTCCCCGCGTCTGGTTCTATAAAAACGAAATATGCGATTCAAACAAAATGCCAAAAACAGTTTGAGAAATGAGTTTTAGCGCCTTTTCGGCGCGTCGATCTCATCTCACTCTTGCAGGTCTATGTTTCTGATAACATTCCTTGCAGTATACCGGCCGGGAACCATCTGGTTTGAATGGAACCTGTGTCTGCTTACCACAATCTGAACATACTACATCGTACATTTCTCTTGGGCCGTGGCTAAAGCCGCCCCTATTACCAAATCTCATGCTATTTCACTTCTTTATCTCGACCCTTAAAGGGTCGCTTTGGCCACAAAAACATCTCAACAAAACCATCTTTGAATCGATGTAATGCAGCATCAACTCAACGGTAGATGTACTATATATAGTTATCTGCTCCAAGGATGGATCTGTATAGTCCCGAAAGTCTTGGCCTTATAAACCCCACCATAGGATCTAGGCCTCAAGTCAGTTCACGCTCCATTCTATCCATGAATACTCTAAGTATGCAAGCTGTAGTAAGTCTGGACCAGAATGCATCCCATGGCGTCTGCAGGTAGTGATCTGTATCGATAGACTCGTGGAAGCGTACTGTATTGTACCAATTCAC
>FWPV01002251.1_pt1 | contig 48136 bp, 44 predicted proteins | sample 2228371 | NCBI WGS metagenome assembly FWPV01 (sample SAMEA103939776, study PRJEB20133) | metagenome | reverse complement strand
CATATAACAAATAAAAATAATTTAATAAATTCATCGAGTTAAATAAATTTTTGAGCAATATCTGCATTATTTGGGTTAATATTTTGCCTGATCCTTATATTTCTCTATCCATTGTTTTACATAGTTTCTTATCTTTTCTTTTTTTTCCGGACTTGTTTTTTGAAATGGATTATATGACAATTTCTTCATTTCCTTCTTTACAATCATATATCCATCATCTGACCAGATGAATCCAATCTGTCCATCTTGTAATGACTGGATTCTTTTTTTAATCCAGTCTTGTAATTCTTCATATAACATCTCCGAATATTGCAATTTTTCCTCATAGGACCTGGATATATCATAAAAAGATACTCCCTTTATTGCATCCGTCTGCAGTTTTACAGCAAGAGATGTTCTATCAAATTTATTATCACTGAATTTCACTTTTAATACTTCTACCATTCTTTCATCAGGCATTTCCTTTAATCGGAAATCAATTAATCCTGAAAGAATAATTATTTTTTTTATGTAATCAGATTGGATTTGATCCATTGTAAATTTATTCATTAAATCTTTATATTTTTCGATATTAATATTAATATTTAACTCCTTTGCTTTTTCATAAAGCAGGTTTTCATTTTCCATGTCCTCATATGGATTGCCAGTTCTCCATACTAAATCCTGTATATCCAATGACTGTAATACAAATAAGGATTGTTTTATATACGATTCCTTGTACTCATATTCTTTTATCTTTGTTAGCATTGATTCGGCCTTTCTCTTTTCATCTTCCAAAAGTATTTTCATTTTCTCTATTTTCTGGATATTTTCTTTCATGGTATCTTTAAGTGGAGTAACTGACTCTTTTTCCTCTTCACATTTAGTCAATAAACTTGCTAATTCTTCAGTTTTTCTCCTTTCTTCTTTAAGTAGTTCATTAAAGGAAATCTCTGCTTCTTTGAGTTTTGAGTTTTCTTTCTGGAGATCTATCAATTCTTTTTCTTTTTCTTCAAGATTTTTCTTATTTTCATCTCTCTCTTGTACAATTTTTTTTAATAAATCTTCTTTTTCAACAAAATTAAGCTTTGTTTTGTTATTTCCTTTGCTTTCTAAATTCTCTATCTCTTTTCTAATAAATGATATAAAAGGACTTTGAGGGTATTTCGATTCTATTTCGTTGAAAACTTTCTTTGCATCTTCAGTTAATTGTATTTGAGCGAACGACTTGCCGAGCCAGAAGAGTACTGCATCCCTAGCAGAACTTTCAGGAAATTCTTTGAGAAAGAACGTAAATTCTTCAATAGCCTTTTCTGGCTGGTATGATAGATAATATTCATATGCCCTATCAAAGATTTCGAATTCATTTGGTTCTGCATATATAAGTATAGGGGGCGTCATTAAGATAAACAGAAAAATTATTATCAAATAAGACTTATTGTAATAGAAGCTTTTTCCCATAATGCCTTTATCCATTCATTGAAATATTTTTCTCTCTTTAACTTGTAAATTTCACTCTTGATTTCATCTTTTACATCATCAAGGGATTTATAAAGGTCACTATTAATTTCAACAAGGGTTATTATATATACACCTTCTTTCACCCAGATAGGTTCACTGATTTCTCCCTTTTTCATTGAAAATACTTTTTTATCCAATGGTGCAATCAGAGAATTTTTTGAAAAACTACCAAGCATCCCTCCAATACTTCTTAAAGGTTCATCAGAATATTCTTCTGCAATCTTCTCAAAGTCCTCTCCACTTCTAAGTAGATTAACTATTTTTAGAGAACGTAGTTTCAAATCTGTTATTTCAGTAACAGATGCATCCTCTTTTAATCTCAAGAATATAGCTTTTATTTCTGCTGTTTCAGGTCTGGCAAGATAATTTCGTTTATTTTCATTGTAGAAATCTCTAATCTCTTTATCGTTGATAACAACTTTTGAATCAACTTCATTATAAACAAATCGCATCGCTATAATACGATTTCTAATTATCTCTCTGAATATGTTTAATGTTATTCCCTCCTCCTTAAGAAATTCCTCTAAATTCTCTTCTAACAAACCGTTTTCTTCACAAAATGCCTCTATTTGTTCATCAACTTCTTTTTCACTAATCTCTATTCCTTTCTTTTTTGCCTCATTAAGAATCACCCTTTCTTCTATCATTCTTCTTAATAAAACTTCATCAACAACGTCTGATTGCACGATATTTCCTGACATTTTGACAAATTGCTGATACTCTGCAAGAGTTATTACCTCATTACCAATTGTAGCAATAACCTTGTTCAATGTTATGGAATGAGAATTATGAATATTTAATAATAAAGTGAAGATTATGAAAAAAAGAAAGGTCGTTCTATTTAAAAGAGGGTAAAATAGTTTATTTCTGCAATTCATTGCCTTTCAATTTTTCCAGAACATTCAGTGCATCAGTCCATGTAAGCCATTTATCTTTTGGATTTCTCTTAAGATAAGCTGGATGAAATGTTGGCATTACTGGAATTCCTCTGTAATTAAAAAATTTTCCACGTATTGCTTTTATACTAATTTTAGGGTTACCAATTAAAGTTGCTGCTGAAATACGTCCAAGAGCAATAATTACACGTGGTTTTATAATCTCTATTTGATTCTCGACAATAGCTCTGCATTTCTGTATCTCATCTAATTCTGGATCTCTGTTTAATGGAGGTCTACATTTAACAATATTTGTTATATATACATCTTCCCTTTTAAAACCCATCTTCTCAATTAGTCTTGCAAGTAGTGTTCCAGCTTCCCCAACAAATGGCACTCCCTGAATGTCCTCTTCTCTGCCAGGGGCTTCACCAATAAACATAATTTCTGCTTCAAGATTACCCTCACCAAATACTATATTTGTTCTTTCGATTGAAAGCCTGCACTTTTTACAATCTGCAATCTCTTTTCTAATTTCATTTAAAGCCGCTTCCTTCTCAATTTTTGATTTATGCTGTAGAAAAATTTTAGTATTATAATAACGGTTAAAAGGGTTCAATTTTATTGGAATTGCTTCGATCCCTATCGCCTTATAAAACTTGAGGATATTCTTTATATCATCTGCTATTTTTATCATATTTATTTTAAATTTTATCTAATAGTTACCGCTCACCCCATTTCAATTTATTTCTTAAGATCTGAAAATAATCCCTTTCACATGGGATAAATATTTTTGAATTGTATTGAGATTTCTTTATTTCAACTATGTCGTCCTTTCTTAATGAAAATCCTACCTGTCCGTCAAGTGTGAGAAAAACATCCTCAGTATCTGATTTCAAAACTATTTCTACTGTAATATCATCAGGCATTACGATGGGACGATTCGTAAGGGTATGAGGACAAATAGGAGCTATTATAATACTATTAAGTGTAGGATAAAGAATTGGTCCACCGGCAGAAAGTGCATATGCTGTTGAACCTGTTGGTGTTGAGACAATCAAACCATCAGACTTAAAGGTTGCCACATAAACATGGTCTATATAAGTCTCAAGGTCAATTATTCTTGCGAGGGCTCCTTTATTTACAACTACATCATTCATAACTATAAACTCTGCAATGCATTCATCTTGTCTTTGAACACATGCCCTGAGCATAATTCTATTTTCTATCGTACATTTTCCATTCAAAATCATTTCAAGAACATCGTAAATTTCATCTCTCTGGACGGCCGTGAGAAAGCCGAGACCTCCTATATTTATACCGAGTATCGGTATACCTTTGTCTGCTGCAAGTCTTGAAACACTTATCATAGTGCCGTCACCACCAAGAACTATGATCATATCAACCAATGAAGGTATTTGTGAGCGTGGTGTTCCTTCTATATTTAATAATGTTGCGGTTTCACTATCGATGAATACTTCATATCCTCTTTTTTCAAGCCAGGGGACCAGCCCCTTAAGTATCTCTGCAGGTTCGGGTCTCCCCTTTTTACTTATTATGCCAATTTTCTTCATTTATCCCTTCAATAATTATCTCTCTTTTATATTCATCCAGAGTTTTTATGTGGACTTTTATTATATCCTCAGGCAAATGTTTTACAGCCCTATCAGCCCACTCTATAACAGAAACATAATCACTTCCAATATAATCCCTCAAACCTAATTCAGCAATTTCATAATCTTTTTCAATCCTGTACAAATCAATATGATTGAAAGGTGGATTACTTTCATATTCTGCTATAATAGTAAAACTTGCGCTAACGATGTCTCGCTCATCAATTCCAAAAGCACGTGCAATCCCTTTTACCATAGTGGTTTTTCCTGTCCCAAGTTCTCCATAAAGACCGACGATATCACCACGTTTTAAGATGCTTCCAAGTTGAAATCCAATGTCTTTAGTTTCATCAGGTCCTTTACTGATAAATTTCTTAATCAATTTATCAGAGGATTCCAATAAATCCCCCCTGACTTCCATTATACTCTTTAGTATATCGAAATGAATAGTATTTATCAGGTGAGCAGTAAGTACAATCATTTGATTCCCATATATTTATTTCCGGAACTCCTAAAGATAATATCTGAATTTTATTTGCACTGATAAGATCAATAAAATATTCACCATTTTCTTCTCTATAATACGTGCCTATTCCTGTAGCTCTACACACTTCATTTTTAACCTCTTGCCCAACTTTATAACAGCACCATCTTATGCTTGGCCCAAAAGCAACAAGTATATCCTCAGCAGAAGAACCATATTGTTTTATAAGTTTTTGAATTGTTTTTTTTAAAATTCGTGTTGCTGTTCCTCTCCAACCTGCGTGTACAGCACCAATAATCATTTTTCTTCGATCAAGTATTAATATAGGAACGCAATCTGCAACTTTAACACCGATTAATAGTTGTTTTCTTTTTGTGATCACAGCATCTCCTATCTGTGGATATAGATTGTTTTCAATTACGAGAATATAATCGGTATGGTTCTGTATAGGCATGTAAATATTATCTTTCTTTAAAGAAAACATCCTGCTGATATGATCTGTATCAATACCTACAGGCTTCATTGTAAAAAAAGCCCTCACATATCTGCCAAAAATATCAGGCCATACACAATTATCCATTTCCCTTGATAGAAGAAAAAGCATCTGATATTCTTTCTATAATATCTGATGCAATCATTGAATGCTGTCCTTTTTCATTTGATGCAATATCACCTGCAAGTCCGTGAATATAAACTCCAGCAATACATGCATTGAGCGGATTATTTATTTGTCCAAGCAACCCCGAAATCATTCCTGTTAAAACATCTCCAGAACCGGCACTTGCCATTCCTGGATTGCCAGTCGAATTCACATATACCATTCCTTCAGGAGAAGCTATTAAAGTTGGTGCTCCTTTTAAAACTACATATGTCCCAGTTTCTGTCGAAAAAGTTAATGCTATTTCAATACGATCTTTTTCTATATCATTAATATTAGTCATAACTTTCCCGCCTGAATCCTTAATCCTGAATCCTGTTTGTTTAATAAGCCTTACCATTTCTCCAGGATGAGGTGTTAATATTATTGGTGATTTTACTTTTTTCAGAATCTCTTTTTTGATTTTTATAGAATTAATTCCATCAGCATCAATAACAATAGGTTTTGAGGCGTACCTTATTAGACCACTCATTAGATATTCTATATCGCTGCTTATACCTATACCAGGACCAATAGCAAGAATATCAGCTTTATCTTTAAGAAAATCATGTATTTTATCCAAGCTCTTTTTTGATAAAGTACCATCTCCTTTGTCCGGTAGAACAAGAATCATCTCTTCAGTTACACGGGATTGAAAAATCTTTGATAAAGACTCTGGAATTCCTATAGTAACAAGTCCGACACCCACCCTTAAACAAGCTTTTGCTGCCATAAAAGCTGCTCCTGTCTTGCCATGTGAACCTGCTACAATTAGTACATGTCCGAAATCACCTTTATGTGCATTCTGCGGTCTTTGTGGAATTATATTTGAAACATCTTGCTTTTCAATCAATTGAACATGAATTTTATCTGATTTCAGTAAAATTTCAGGGAACCCTATATTTTCAATTAAAAGTTTTCCGGTATATTCACAACCCGGGTAAAGTATATGTCCTCTCTTGGGCAGACCAAAAGTAACTGTGTAGTCAGCTTTTATACCTATCCCCATAATCTGCCCATTATCAGATGATACTCCTGATGGTATATCTACCGAAATAACAGGAAGATTTACTGAATTGACAATTTTGATGACTTCTAACAATTTTCCGCTAACATTTTTGCTTAATCCTGTTCCTAAAAGTGCATCCACTATAATGGAATGTTTTGATAATATCGAAACATATCTTTCGATAAACTCGTCAACCAACTTTATATTTATACCGCAACGTTCAGCAATCTGATATTGTAAAAAGGCATCACCTTTTAAGTCTTCTGGGCTTACTGTAATAAAGACATGAACATCCCATCCTTCATTATGAAGATTTCTCGCAACTGCAATACCATCACCCCCGTTATTTCCGCTCCCACCTAACACTATAATTCTCTTACGACTAAATAATTTCTTGATATTAGTAACAACTGCAAGCCCTGCCCTCTCCATTAGAACAGAGCTTGGGATGCCGATTTCACTAATCGTTTTCCTGTCTATCTCCCTCATTTCCTCTGACGTAACAACTTTCATAATTTATCACCTATCGAATTGATATCACATGTTAGCATACTTTAGGGTTTTCTGTTGTTCACTTGTTAGTATACTAAAAATATTTTCTTTATAATTCAATAATTTATTTGACAAAAATAAAAAAAAGTGTTACTAATATACATAATGACTATAACAAAAAAGAAGCAGAGATTTGGTGAAATACTTGTTGAACAAGGGTTGATTACCTCAAATCAACTTAAAGATGCCCTTAAGAGACAAGCACAAGTTGGTGGGCAGATAGGTTCAATACTGGTTGAAATGGGCATTATAACATTAGAAAATCTACTCAATTTTCTCAGTCAGCAATTAGGAATACCCGCAATTAACCTTTTAAAATTCGATATCTCACCAGATACACTCAAAACTATGCCTTTAGAGAAGATAAAATCTATGAAAGTTTTACCCATCAGTACCGATGATAATTCTATTACCCTTGCAATGGTTAATCCTCGTGATATGTTATCAATAAGAGATATTGAATTTTCTTTAGGTAAGAAGGTAAATCCTGTTGTCGTACCTTCATCTCAGATGGAAGCTGCTATCCAGAGCCTCATAAATAATCCTGAAAAAGGACTCACAGGTGAATTGATTGAGAAAGAAGTCGAAAAGGCAGAAACAAAAAAAGCACCATCTTTAATATCTCTTTTAAAATATCTTGCAAATTCTACTGCAACAGATATGTTACTCACTGCAGGTGTTCCACCATCTATAAAACTAAGTAACGATATCAAAAGAGCATCCATGAATGCATTAACTCCTTTGGATTGTGAAAGATATGCTCGAGAGTTGATGTCTGAAAAGGATTGGGAAAAATTTTCGATTGATGGAGACATAGATCTCGCAGTAACTTATCCAGAAATTGGAAGGTTCAGGGTAAACATGTATAAACAGAGACATTCCATATCAATTACAATTCGGCATATTATTGATATATTACCTTCATTTGAAGAACTCAATCTTCCTGATTGGATAAAAGACTTTTTATTCATGCCACAAGGACTGATTCTTGTCTCAGGGCCAGCTGGACATGGTAAGACCACATCAATTGCTGCAATGATAGATTTCATAAACACAAACCGCAGATGTAATATTGTCACGCTCGAAGACCCTATTGAATTTTTACATAAGCATAAGAAAAGTAACGTTAACCAAAGGGATATAGGTATAGACACAAAAAGCTTTTACGAAGGACTTAAACATGTTTTCAGACAGGATCCTGATGTAATCGTTGTCGGTGAAATGAGAGATGCTGATAGTTTCTCAATAGCCTTGCAGGCTTCTGATACTGGTCATCTAGTAATAACTACTGTCCATGCAAGTACCTCAGCTATCACAATAGAAAGAGTTATAAATATATTTCCGCCACATCAACAAAATCTTATAAGAACACGACTTGCAGACAACCTCCTCTTTGTCCTTTCTCAAAGATTGGTCCCTTCTATTAAAAAAGAAGGTAGAGTCCTTGCTGTTGAGAAATTGGTTAATAGTTACAGTGTCAGAAATCTTATTAGAGAGGGAAAGACCCACCAGATTAAAGCACAAATGTTAGCAGGGACTGAGGAATTTACAGCACTCGAAACCTCACTCGCAAAACTTTACCATGATGGAATGATTTCTTATGAAAATGGCTTATTATATTCTGAGAATAAACAATTCTTTAAAGACCTTACAAAAACCTCTTAATTAAAATTCTTGTTTTATTTTTTTTAAAAATATTAAAATGTAAATCTTGGAGTGTTTATATAATTGGGAAAAGAAAACAATAAGAAATTAATTGATAGAGTTTGGGATTTTTTTGTATCAATAAAACTCGCCATTACTATCTTTGCAATTATAGCCCTCACATCAATAATTGGTACGGTTATCGAGCAGCGTGCTGATCCAGAAAAAAACATTCAGATATTATCAAAAATATTTGGAGAATCAATGGGTCCAGTCATGTACAATATCTTTAATAAACTTGGGTTTATGGATATGTACCATTCCTGGTGGTTTACCGCTTTATTAATCCTTTTTGCTGTTAATCTTATCATTTGCTCACTTGAAAGACTTCCAAAAACACTGAAAATCATTAGAGAGCCAATCAGTCCTGTTTCTGACGACCAAATAAGAAAGTTCCTGATAAACAAGGAACTTATTGTGAAATCAAAACCAGACAAAATAAAAAATGACATTGTCCAGGCAATGAATTCAGTTGGATTTAAAAATTTCATGGAGATCAAGGAAGATAAAGGATATCAACTCTTCTTGCAAAAAGGTAGCTATGGAAGGCTCGGGGTATATGTAACTCATTTTAGTATTCTTATCATTCTTATCGGAGCAATCTTAGGTATGAGGTTTGGTTTCAATGGATATTTAAATCTTCCTGAAGGGTCTATATCAAATGTTGCCTTCTCAGGCATGAATAGAGAAATACCCCTGGGATTTGAGATACGATGTGATAATTTTGATGTTGAGTTTTATGGTTTATCTGACATGCCTAAAGAATATAGAAGCTGGCTGACTATAATAAAAGATGGTAAAGTGGCTGTGCAAAAATCAATTGTAGTAAATGACCCTCTGAAATACAAAGGAATAACTTTTTATCAGGCAAGTTATGGTTTTATGCCGGAAAATGTTGCAAATGGAATTTTTCTTCTGAGTATCGGTTCTCGAGATGGAATAACATCGGATCTCAAATTAAGAATTGGTGACTCCTTTCAAATACCGGGAACTACTTTCTCTGGTAAAATCATTGATTTCAGTCCTGCATTAAAGGTTGATGAACATGGACATCCATTCACATATTCAAATCAGATGAATAATCCTGCGGTTCTTATTGAATTTTCAGATTCCGGGCAACACAAATATACAGGATGGATATTAAGAAGATATCCTGAAACTGGTAAATTACCCGAAGGCCATAAAATTGGATTCAAGGACTATTGGGGAGTTGAATACACCGGATTACAGGTGAGAAAAGATCCAGGGGTATGGATTGTATACTTGGGATGTTTTGCAATGAGCATAGGTCTGTTTATAGCCTTCTTTATAAGTCACAGGAAAGTCTGGGTGAAAATAATTGAGGATAAAAATAACAGCAGGATACTTATTGGAGCGATAGCTCATAAGAATAGACTATCATTTGAAAAAAAGATAGATAAATTGGTCTCCACTCTCAGGAAAATTCAGGAAGGGAGTAAATAAATGGACAGTTCTTTTTTCTTCGGGCTATCAACAATGGCTTATATTTTTGCAATGATGATTTATATAACATATCTTGCATTCAAAAAGAATTCTGTAGGAATTTTAGCAACAACATTAACAATAATAGGCTTTATTTCACAGACATTGGCAATTATATTAAGATGGAAAGAATTTGCTGATTTCAGTGGTTTGGGTTTAATTCGTTCGGCTCCGCTTACTAATCTTTATGAATCTCTTATATTTTTTGTATGGTGTCTGATACTTGGATATTTGATTATTGAACTCAAATTTAAAAACCGTTCCTTCGGAGCCTTTATTACCCCAGTTGCAGGTCTTGCACTGGCATTTATCGATCTCATTGGAGTCTCAAAAGAAATTCAACCCCTCGTACCAGCATTAAAAAGTAATTGGTTACTCGCTCATGTTACAATGAGTTTTCTTGCATATGCTGCCTTTTCTTTATCATTCAGTACTGGCATAATGTATCTCATCCTTACAACTGAAAAAGGTAAAGATTTATCATATATATTCTGGACAATTACATTAGGATGTTTTGTTGTAGTTTTACTCGCAATGGGTATTGACTTTCTAACTTTTAAAGTTGCAGTAAAGCCTGACATATTCATCAAGAGTTATCTATTTAAATCTTCTTTTTTACATTCATCCGGGGTTGTTAAAATAATCAGTTGGGTCGCAACAGTAATTGTTTTATTTTTAATGTGGAAATATGCCTATATTTTGAAAACAATTATTGCAAAATTCAATATCACTTCTGACATCCTTGACGAAATAACATATAAGAGTATTGCAGTCGGATTTCCTATTTTTACACTCGGTGGCCTCATTTTCGGTGCAATCTGGGCAGATCAAGCATGGGGTAGATATTGGAGTTGGGATCCAAAAGAGACATGGTCACTTATAACCTGGTTCATTTATGCATTCTACCTGCATGGTCGGATGATTAGAGGATGGAGGGGCAAAAAAGTAGCGATCGTTGCTGTTATAGGTTTTACGGCTGTAATGTTTACATATCTTGGAGTAAATCTGCTACTATCAGGGCTTCACGCATATGGCTCAAAATAGTTTTTGTAAATTTTTTTAAGAATTTGAAATTTTGTAACGATTAAAATCTTAAAAATGCCCCGATATTCCCGGCTTCCTGCAGTTTCTTATTACTGGATACAATTTCTATAAAAGCACCTTGCTCAATAGACTTCTGAGCAATGTGGTCAACAATGTAATTTACGTCCTTTATCTCTCCTTTACAATAAGGGCAAGAACCCATAGATTGAATAGTTAGATAACCACATTCTTTACAAACCTTACCTGAATGTCTGAAGTCTTTATGTATTATCAGTTTCATGATCCTTCCTTCCTGTAAAGCATGCAAAACATCTTCTATTCCTATAACTGCATTTTCATTCTTCAATGCTTTTGTTAACAATTCATCAACATCTTTATCTTCCTTCTTTCTTTCCACTTCTTGGAGAATTGATTCTACCTTTTGCAATATTTCTTTAGTCCCTGACTGAATATCAGCCTGAAAAGTGCCTATCAATTTGTCTGCTGTGCTTGATGGAAGCATTGTTTTAACTTTAGTCACAGCTTCTTCTGATCCACCGATAATCAATCTTCCTACATATTCACGGGAAAGGAATGTTTCCATACGCTTTAGCACATCCTTCAGGTGCTGGCTAACATGGTAATCAATATGCCTTTCATAACTTTTTTCTGATAGTGCAAACCATCCTCCTTTTTTATGTCTCTTAGGTACATCCTTAGTATATAATTCTGAATATTCTTCTATCTCTCCGAGATGGATTATAAAGAATCTTGCAAAATCCCTCCCAACAAGAAGTATTGCATATCTCTGGTGATTATCAAGGATATCAAGAAGTGGCTTAATATAAGGTGTCTTATCAATTACAATTTCATTTTTTACTGGAATTGCAAGATGATATTCCTTCCAGAAATTCTTCTGCTGGCAACTTATAATAGCTAGTCCATTTTTAAAAATTCTCTTATTGGTCATTATATATGACTCGATTTTCCCAAGATCATTGCCTATCTTTTTCATTACTGATTTATCTAAAGTTTCAGATGTCTGTTTCAACATATTTTTTACATGAATCATATAATTATTTTTTACATTTGCTGCATGGTTAACATTCAGATACAGACTTACAAATATTGAATCATCACCGCTAATCTTTGCAATATTCTTAAGTTCTTCTCTGCTAAGCATTTTCTCCTCCTTCTATGTGTCTGAAGATTTCAAAGACGGAAACAAAAAGGGCAAGAACTAAAGGCCCCATAATAAAACCGATAAATCCAAAAATTTTGATACCTCCAAGTACACTGAAAAAAACTGCAAGGGTGGGCATCTTTGTTCTTCCGCTTATAATAATTGGTTTCAATATATTGTCTACCATGCTAATTCCCAGAGAGCCTACAAGTAAAAGGATTATGGCTTTTCCATATAAACCCTGAATAAATAGATATCCTGTCATCGGACCCCATATAGAAAATGTTCCAAGTAGAGGTAAAAAAGACATAACAGAAATAGAAGCCCCCCAGAGTGCAGCTGATTGTATTCCAAGCAGGTAGAAGGTAATGCCTCCAATCAAACCCTGAATAAGTGCAACAACAACGCCTCCATAAACAGTTGATATTATCATATCCTTAACCTTTGATATTAGTCTGTTCTTATCCTCATCAGAAAAAGGAAGGTAATCCCTTATTCTGGAAAGAAAGCCCGGACCATCTCTCAAGAAGAAAAATATTGCAAAAAGCATAAATATAAAGTTAAGGAATACGGCAGTTATATTCTTCAATCCTGATGATAATCGCAAAATGATTTCATGACCTATTTGTTTAACACCATCTATGATGATGTTACTAAAATCAATACTTTCCATTCCTATATTTGCTAATATCTTTTCGATAATATTAGAAAATTTGGAGTTCGTTAGAATGCTTTTTAAAGATTCAAATGTTCCAGAATTGAAACCCACTAAAAATTTCTTTATATCATCAATGAGGAGGAATGATAAATATGTAAAAGGGCCAACTATGACCAAAATTATGATTATTAGGGTTATTGCTGATGCAAATGACTTATATTTCACATATTTAAGGATAGACACATATAAAGGATAAAATACTATCGCAAAAACAATAGCCCAGGCGATAGGATTGAGAAAGGGATCGAGTATTTTGTATGTCAGATATCCAAGTAATAGTAATAAAAAAATTGATGTTGATGTGTAAAAATTATTCGCTATCATAAGCCGCTTTGATAAATTTATGGAATAAACAACGTGAGAGTTCATCATTAATAAGACGTTCTGGGTGCCATTGAACACCTACAAGAAATGGATAATCTTCTTTATATAATGCTTCTATTATATTATCCTGAGAATAGGCAAAAGCCACAAGGCCTTGACCAAGATCTTTTACTGCTTGATGATGTGTGCTATTTACAGAAAACATTCCTTCCTGCAAAAAATTGTTTTCTGTTATCACAATATTATGATACCCTTTTTTATGATTAATTTCTACTTTGTTCATGAAAGAAATATCCTGATAAAGTGTGCCACCAAAGAATACATTTAGCATCTGCATGCCATAGCAAATGCCCAATATCGGTTTGATAGAACCTATCATATCCTGTATTAACGCAATTTCAAAATCACTCCTTGTTCTTGAAACAAGTTTCATTTCGGTAGTTAATGTCTCATTATAATAAAATGGATTAAGGTCATCGCCTCCTGGAATCAAAAGTCCATTAATTATTTCTGCATACTTTGATGTTTTCCCTTCAGGTAGCAAGAATACTGGAACCCCACCATTTATAATTATAGCTTCAGCATAATCATTTTTTATCTTATAATAACCATTATCTCTTTCTATTATTATTCCTATTAAAGGTTTTCTATGTTTCCTGAATTTCATTTTCCGTGTCTCAAAATCATTCCTGTTCTACTACCTGTCAATTCACCTTCTCTGACAGCAGGGACACCATTAACAATTACATAGTAAATCCCTTCTGGCTTTAAGAAAGGCTCTTGAAATGTCGCCCTGTCATTTATTTTATGAGCATCAAATATAACAATATCTGCGAAGGCGCCTTCTTTAATAATACCTCTTTGGTGTATTCTGAATGTCAAGGCAGGCAAAAGCGTTATTTTATGGATCGCTTCGTTCAGATTCATAATTGCTCCATCTCTTATATACTTTCCCAGAAATCTTGGAAAACACCCAAATCCTCTTGGGTGTGGTTTTCCTTTATACGTAGGGCCAATAGTCGAACGTGAAGAGCTATCTGTCCCTATCATAAGATATGGCAATAAAAGTAATCTAAGGAGATTTTGTTCACTCATCGAGAAGAATACCGCTCCCACTTTCAGTTTTTCATCAATTAACAAAGAGAAAAGTAAATCAATAGGCTTTCTTCTCAGGTTTTTTGCAATAGAAGCAATGCTTTTCCCTTCCATCCATTTGTTATTTTCTTTCGATACACTTGAAATACATATATTCTTCCAATATTCTACTCCAGTGCTACTTCTAAGCAATTCTCTCTTTATTTTTTTTCTTGCATCTGGACTTCTTAATCTTTTAAGTTCCTCTTCAAAACCTCCTTCAAATGCCCATGAAGGAAGAATTGTGTCAAGATCAGTAGAGGATGCAACATATGGATATTTATCACAGCTTATTTTAATACTATTTCTTCGTCCTTCATCTATGAGTTCAATCATCCTGTCAATCTTATGCCAGTTTTGCTTTCCACTTGTCTTTATATGTGAAATGTGAACATTAATACCTGACTCTTTACCGATGTGTATTGTTTCTTCAACAGATTCAAGCAATCTATCTCCTTCATTTCTCATATGTGTAGTATATATAAGCTTTCTACAGGATTTAGACAGTTCAATCAATTCTTCTGTATCTGCAAAAACACCGGGCGGATAAATAAGTCCTGTAGAGATACCAATTGCACCCTCTGAAATAGTCCTCTTCAATAGCACAATCATTTTTTTTAATTCATCACTTGTAGGCTTTCTATCTTTATAGCCCATTATGCACGCCCTTATATTTCCATGACCTGTAAGAGTTACAAAATTCAGAGGAATCTTCCTTCGTTCAAGGAGTCGAAAATACTCTTCAAAACTTGACCATCTTTCCTTGATTTCAAACTCTTTCAGATCTTGTTCTCTCTGTTTTAATGCCTCACCATAAAGTGGAGCAGCGGAAAGACCACAATTGCCATTTATTTCTGTAGTGATACCTTGACATAATTTACCTTCTGCACTCGGATCAGCAAGGAGAGTAAATTCTGAATGTCCATGTGTGTCTATAAAACCAGGAGATACTATATAATTTTCTGCATTTATTGTCTGAGCAGCTTTTAGTTTGTATTTGAGCTTTTTATTTTTTGTCTTTTTATTTACAAACGCAATGATATTTTTTGAAATGCCAATATCTCCTTCATAGGGTTCTGATTTTGTACCATCATAGATCAAACCACCCTTAATAAGTAGATTAATTTCCTTTCCCATCTGTCTTTCTGACATAATTAAGTCTCTCGGGACTCTCCATGCTTTTTATAAAAAAAGACATTGTGACATTTGATAGTATCTTTACACGACTGAAGAAATCTCTAATATCTCCATTTTTTATTTCACTTCTGTAATTTTCTATAATTTTATTTTTGATAATAGGTAGATAAGCAATAGTAGTTCCCATAGTTATAAAAAACTTTTGGACAGGGACACCAAAATATTCAAGAGGTTTAAAAATATTTCTTAGAGCATTAATTAATTCTTCAGTCTTGGTTGTTGCCGTAAGTATCTTTGCACCTCCTATCATAAAAAATATCCTTGCTGTCCTGAGACATGCTATCTTTAAACCCTCATGTGTAACAACGATAGAGCCAGCTTTAAAAATAACTCTGCCTTTCTCAAAGAGTATATTGCTTAAAAATGTAAATAGAAGGAATAGTATAATTGGAATAAATCCTTTCTTTAAAGACTGAAAAGGTAATTTGGCAAGAAATAATGACATAGCAATAAAAATAACAAAAATAATCGTAAGATTATTAATAAAAAACATTGAAATAGTAAAAACAAGATATATAATAATCTTTATTTCCGGAGGCAATTATTTACCTTTATTTATGGTTCTTCTGACTTTTCTGTGGATATCCCATAATCTTCTGTTCTGAATATCCCCTTTTTTAAAGGGGGGTATTTATCCACACAATTCCTTGAAGAACCGTATTTATTAATGTTCTACAATTCAGCAACTTTCTGGGTTGCAGGTATTGAGGTAAAATAAGTTGAAATACCATCAGAAATAGATTGTGCAATTTTTATCCTGTAAGAATTTTGTGATAGTAATTTTTCTTCTTCAAGATTGCTAATAAATGAAACTTCAACGAGTACAGACGGCATCCTTGCACCAAAAAGCACATAAAACAATGCCTGCTTAACACCAAGATTATACCTATCATTTAGATTTTTTAAGAGTGATTTTTGAATATAATGAGCAAGCTTTATTGATTCATCCCTCTTGTTCTGCCTCATAAGGTCATCAGTGATTACTTTCACTGGATCCATCTGTCTTGTTATAGACTTCATTTTCTTCAGTGTTATGGCATTTTCCCTGGCAGCTACCTTCATAGCTTCTTCATCATCTGTCCAATTAAGCAAGTATGTTTCTATTCCTTTAGCATGTCTGTTCAAACTTGCATTTGCATGAATGGATACAAAAAGATCAGCACCTTTACTATTTGCAAATGCAGTCCTTTCTTCAAGTGGTAAGTATTTGTCAGTTTCTCTGGTGAGATATACTTCATTAATTGGGTCTTGCATAAGTATTTTTTTGAGATTTAAGGCAATGTCAAGAACAATGTCCTTCTCATAAAGCCCATTAGGACCAATTGCACCTGGATCATGGCCTCCATGGCCTGGGTCAATAACAATCTTTCTTTTCATAGCAAAAACACGGTTATTGTCTTCTTTTTCTTTTCCAAAAATGTCTATAACAATTCTTACAGGATTATCGAGAACAAAGACATTAAAATCTTTAAATTCTTCTAAATCGAGAACTATTCTTGTAATATCTTTTTTAAATTTTCCTACCCTGATAGATTTTAAAATCCCATCCCCAATGGATAAAGTAGTCTTGACGTTCTTTGAGATATCTGTTTTAGAAAGATCGAAGTAAAGCCTTTCTGGACCTGAGATGCGATGCTGAGAAAATTCAACTCTATCCGAAAGATCAATAACTACCCTTGTATAATCATGAGATGACCAATGACGGATATCCTCTATCTTTACATTAAAAGAAGCCTCGGAATAAACAGACGTCAAAATAAGAAACCAGAGTATAAATTGTATTCTTTTGAGGTTTAAAAACAAATTTTGTTCTCCAAACCTCTTTTTTCTATTTAAACAGCTTGTACCGAAACAATTTCGGGTATTTCTTTACGCAAGTAAGCCTCAACCCAATTTTTTAAGGTATATGTTGACATAGGACATGAGCCACATGCCCCTTTAAGTTTTACATAAACTACACTATCCTTTATTTCTACAAGTTCAATATCCCCTCCATCTCTTGCTAATCCAACCCTTATCTTTTCAAGAACTTTTTCTACCCTTTCTTTCACTGTAAAACCTCCATATTTTTATTTTATAATAAATAAATAGAATTTTTTATTCAAGTTTTTATTTACGAAATTGTTCCAACTAACATTAAATGATTGTTTTTATTTTTATTAAATCTATAACACTTATTTTTTTCCTACTGAAAAATTAAATATGCTAAAGTAAATTGTTATAGAAATTATGTTGCGAAAATTCACATACATTAAATATAGACCTTTAATAATAGCTCAGATGTTTTTACTAAATAATAAACTAATAGCAACTTTTTTATTTTTCTTTATATTACAAATTGTTTTATTTCAGAAGTCTGTACATGCAACAGAGATATTTAACCAAGAAGGTGTCTGTTTACAGGAAGGAGAAATTTCTAAAGAATGTGAGGATCTTCCTTTAGCTTCTGAAAACCCTTCCAAAATAAATGAAAAAAAAACTACTCAGAAAAAAAATACTGTCAGACCAGCAGTAGCTCCAACAAAACCCCTTAAACAGGAAAAAATAGTACTTTATTTTTTCTGGGGGGATGGATGCCCACATTGCAAAGTCGAAAAAACATTTCTTAACGAAATGAAAAAGAGACATCCTTATCTTGAAATCAGAGATTATGAGGTCTGGTATAGTAAAAAAAATGCTGCCCTCTTAACAAAAATGGCAGAGATGTATTCTCTTCAGGCTTCAGGTGTCCCTGTTACATTTGTTGGAGAAAAAGCATTTGTGGGTTTTTCAGATCAGTCCAAAAAAGATATTGCAGAAGCTATCGAGGATTGTTTATCAAAAACATGTATAGATCCAACTGTGGTAGTTTACGGAACTGGCACTATCAAAACAAATAAAAAAGCAGAAGAAAAAGACAATATATCAAAAGAAACTGAAGAATTAAAATGTAAAGAAGCTGGTAGAACAGTCTTTATACCATGGCTTGGGAATCTTGACGTTTCAGGAATTTCGCTCCCAGTAATTACTATTGTAATTGCAGGATTAGACAGCTTTAATCCATGTGCTTTCTTCGTACTCTTTGCACTTCTCGGAATTCTGATACATGCAAAATCACGTACAAAGATGTTTCTAATAGGAAGTGTGTTTGTTTTCTTTTCTGGATTTACCTATTTCCTATTCATGGCAGCATGGCTTAACCTTTTTCTTATTATGGGTCAGGTAGGTATTATCACTAAAATAGCAGGGATTACTGCAATTCTAATAGCAATTGTCAATATAAAAGACTTTTTTATATTCAAAAAAGGAATCTCATTAACTATACCTGATAGTGCAAAACCTAAACTTTTTGATCGCATGAGAAGATTACTGAAGTCATCCTCTCTTGTTTCAATAGTGATAGGTGCTTCCATTCTTGCAATTGCAGCAAATTCATATGAATTGTTGTGTACAGCGGGTTTCCCAATGGTATTTACAAGAATACTAACATTGAATCATTTATCAACTACATCATATTATGTTTATCTTATTCTTTATAACTCCATTTATGTTATACCCTTATTAAGCATCGTAATTATCTTAACACTTACTCTTGGCAGGAAAAACATAACCGAATGGCAAGGGAGAATTTTAAAACTTCTGTCTGGCATAATGATGATAGGATTAGGAGGAATACTCTTAATAAATCCATCAATTTTAAACAGTATGACTGCATCTTTTATATTACTCTTCGGAACCTTTGCCATTTCAGCGATAATTGTTTTTTTAACAAAAAGATTAGGAAATCTTAAATAATTATTTTTATTTATGAAAAAAGTGATGTTTATTTGTACAGCAAATTCTTGTAGAAGCCAGATTGCTGAAGGCCTTGCGAGAGAATTAAGCGCTGGCTCTATTGAAGTCTATAGCGCTGGTCTCATTTCAGCAGATGTTCACAGAAGGGCAATAGCAGTCATGAATGAAATAGGGATAGATATATCTAAACAAAAGTCAAAAACTATTGACCAAGCACTTCTCAATAATATGGATATTATTGTAACACTTTGTATTCATGCCGAAGAGTATTGCCCTCCAACCCTGCCTCATATTAAGAGAATTCATTGGCCCATAAAAGATCCTGTCGGTACAATTGGAACTGAAGAATACATTATGAGTGAATTCAGACGAGCTCGTGACGAAATAAAAGAAAGGATTGAGAACTTAATCAATGAGATTTCAAATTCAAAAGTATAAGAAACTTAAACCTTTCTGGAAAAAGATAGAAATAAAGAGGGTACTTTCAAACTATACTGACATATTTGGATTATTAAAGTAGATTTACTTAATAATAAAATAATGTTATAATTATGCCGTTTTTTTACTAATGTTATTTCATTTGTTTGCCTTATTTATCTTAAGTAAATTAATAAAATAGTTTTTATAAAGGAGAGTTGATTATGATATCACGCATCTTCCCTTTTCTAAATTGGATAAAAATGTACAATCTTGCATATTTTAAAGCCGATGCAATTGCTGGACTTACCGTAGCGTTAGTTCTTATTCCACAATCCATGGCTTATGCCCAGTTAGCCGGTCTACCTGCATACTATGGTCTTTATGCTTCTTTTCTGCCTCCTATGATTGCTGCCCTGTTTGGTTCAAGCAGACAGCTTGCCACAGGTCCTGTAGCTGTTGTCTCACTCATGACAGCTGCTTCTTTAGCACCACTTGCTACTGCTGGTAGTGAAAGCTTCATAACATATGCAATTTTACTTGCCTTTATAGTTGGAGTTTTCCAGTTTCTCCTGGGAGTTCTAAGGCTTGGATTGGTAGTTAATTTCCTCTCCCATCCAGTAGTTAACGGTTTTACCAATGGAGCTGCAATCATCATTGCCACATCTCAGTTGTCAAAGATGTTCGGAGTTTATGTAGATGAAGCTGAACACCACTACGAAACAATTATACGAGTTGTTAAAGCTGCTGTACATTATACTCATTGGCCAACATTAATAATGGGAGTTGGTGCTTTCACATTAATGTATATATTGAAAAAAATTAACCCCAGGATACCTAATGTGCTTGTAGCAGTAACAATTACCACCATAATTTCATGGGCGACCGGATTCGAAAAAGATCTAAAGATTGATAAAACAAAGATTGATTCTCCAAAAACAATGGAATTAATTACAGACTTCAATAAAACGCTTGAGGAAATTTCAATGCTTGCAAAAGAGCGTACAAAAATCACTAAACGTATTGAGGAAGCTAAAAAAAATCACAATAAAATTGAACTCCTAAATGTAAGACATGATGAAGAAATTTTAAATGTAAAGATAGAAGAGCTTAAAATGAAGGAAGCCCACTTAAGAGAAGAAATAAGAAACCTTTTTTTCTTTGGGATAACACAGCCTGATGGTTCAATGAAATTCTACCTTAAGGGAGAAATACCTGAAAATGTAAATCCTGCTGGAAACTTATGGCGGTTGAAAGTAGGAAATAAACCTATTAAGGAAGATTCTATACAAATGATAGGTGGAGGGGCGGTTGTCGGAACAGTACCTAAGGGATTGCCCTCATTTACTATTCCACCGTTGGATTTTAATATATTCCTACATCTTCTGCCTTATGCCATCATTATTTCCCTTCTTGGTTTTATGGAAGCAATTTCCATAGCTAAGGCTCTTGCAGGAAAAACAGGACAGAGACTTGATCCAAATCAGGAACTTATCGGACAAGGATTAGCAAATATGATTGGCTCTGTCAGTAAAGGTTATCCTGTTTCAGGTTCCTTTTCTCGTTCAGCGGTTAATTTTCAGGCGGGTGCGGTTTCTGGTTTCTCAAGCGCCTTTACAAGTATAGCTGTACTGATTATGCTACTTTTTCTAACACCGCTTCTTTATCATTTACCACAGTCTGTTTTAGCAGCTGTAATTATGATGGCGGTTATCGGTTTGATTAATGTCTCAGGTTTTGTCCATGCATACAAAGCTCAGAAATATGACGGAATCATTTCTGTTATATCCTTTATTTCTACGTTGGTTTTCGCCCCTCATCTGGATAAAGGTATCATGATTGGAGTTGTGCTTTCAATTTCGATATTTCTGTATAAGAATATGAAACCAAAAATAGCTCTATTGGCAAAACATGAGGACGAATCCTTGCGTTGTCTCGAGACACACGGTTTGCAGGAATGTGAACATATAGCTGTAGTACAATTCCAGGGAACACTGTTTTTTGCCAATTCAAGCTATCTGGAAGATAGCATCAGATCAATAATTGAAAGGAAGAAGAATCTAAAACATATAATTCTTGTTTCAAATGGTATTAATGAAATGGATGCATCTGGTGAGGAAACATTATCACTACTTGTAGATAGAATAAGAAGCGCTGGTATTGATATATCTTTTAGCGGAATTAATGAGTCGGTCATGGAGGTTATGAAGCGAACTCACTTACTGGAAAAAATCGGTCATGACCATATATATTCAAGAGTTGAAGATGCTGTTCGTAAGATTTATCCGTCAACACATAAAGGGACGTCCGAGAAAGAATGTCCACTTATGGCAGTTTGTAAAATTTAGGCTTTATTCTATGGAGGGAAAAAATGTCTATTATTAGTATATTCGCCGGGAGCTATTGCAATGAAGATCTTATAATAAAGGAGATACTCACAAAAACAGAATATAAATATCTTACTGATAATGATATTGTATCAAAAGCCAGTAAAATTTCTAATATCCCTGAAAGCAAATTATTTAAAGCTTTTTCAGTAAAAACATCTGTTTTCAATCAATTTACCCATGAAAAAGAACGAGCGATAAAATATATAAAACTTGCTGTTGCTGAAATAATTATTGAAGATAATTTGTTGATTAGTGGCTTTTCCAGTATTCTGGTACCTATGGGAATCGCACACATACTGAAGGTTTGCCTTATTGCAGATATGAAATACAGAGTTTCTCTTGCAATTTCTTCAGGGGTATCAGAAAGCGAAGCCCTTAAAATGATCCATAAGAGCGATGAGGAAAAAATAATCTGGGTAAAAAATGCTGTTGAAAAAGATGACCCCTGGGATGTTTCACTGCATGATATGCTTTTACCTACTCACAAAATGTCTCCTGATGAGATAGCAGATTTGATAAAGGAAACCATGGGAAAAGATATTCTTAAGGTTTCTGCTGCGGGAATAAAGGCTATTCAGGACTTCATCTTATCAGCTCGTGTGGAAGCAGAATTAGCCAGAAAAGGACATTTTATATCTGCAAAAGCAGATAATGGCTCTGTCACAATAACAATTAATAAGCATGTTCTTATGTTGAAACGCCTTGAGGATGAACTAAAATCACTTGCCAGTAAGATTCCTGGGGTAACATCTGTTACCACTAAAGTCGGTGAAAAATTCTATAAATCCGATATCTACAGAAAATATGACTTTGAAGCTCCAACAAGACTGCTCGTTGTTGATGACGAACGCCAGTTTGCTCAGACATTGTCTGATAGATTGCGGTTAAGAGAAATGGGTTCTGTAGTGGCTTATGATGGCGAGAGTGCTCTTGAAATAATAAAAGAAGAAGAACCAGATGTTATGATCTTAGATCTGAAAATGCCAGGGATTGATGGTATAGAAGTCTTAAAACGTGTAAAAGAGACAAATCCCCAAATTGAGGTCATCATTCTTACTGGGCATGGCACCGAATCAGACAGGGACCTATGTATGAAATTAGGTGCCTTTGCATATCTTGAAAAACCTGTGGATGTAAACGTACTTAGTGATACAATTAAAAGAGCTAATGAAAAAATCAAGCAACAAAAAGAAGATAAAAAATAAATATCCAGAAATTAAATTGAAAGATAAAAAATTTAAAAAAATTAAATGCTGGGAAGTTTTTGAGTGTTATGACCAGACATGCCCTGCTTATAAGTCAAAGAGCATAAGATGCTGGTTAATTTCGGGAACTCATTGCCGTAATGAAATACAGGGAAAATTCATTGAAAAAATGGAATTGTGCACTGGTTGTAAAGTCTTTAAATCCAATATTGATCTATCCGCACTAAAGAATACTCTCAATACAATCGATAAACAATTCAGGGAATACAAAGAAAGAGTACTGTCTCGCGACAAAGAACTTGAAGATATGAGCATGGAATTGGCATTGAGTCTTTCTGAAGTATTCGAGGCGCTTAAAAAAATTTCGTCAGGAGACCCTACCGTAAGGATTCCTGAAGAGTCAAATATTGAATTAATCAGTAAATTGAAACATATAGTAAACGCAACTGCAGCAGAAATTGGTGAAATTGTAGATCAATCCCACGAATTCGCTATCGCTCTTGCAGAGCATTTTGAAGTATTACATAAAGTATCAAAGGGCGATCTATCTGTACGTGTATCAGGAAAATCAAATATTGAGTTATTGGAATCCTTAAAAAAAGTAACAAATGAAATGATCTCGAGTATCTCAGATGAGATTACTAAAAGAGAGCTTGCAGAAATAAATTTACTTAAAGCTTATGAAGAAATGGAACAACGTGTAAAAGATCGGACTTTTGAACTGAGTGAAGCAAATAAAAAACTGCTACATGAGATACAAGAACGAAATCGAATAGAAGAAAATTTGCGTGAGGCAGAGCTTCGCTATCGCACTGTTGCAGATTTTACACATGATTGGGAATACTGGGAAGCTCCCGATAAAACATTCCGATATGTGTCACCTGCTGCTGAAAGAATTACTGGGTATAAGATATCTGATTTTTTATCAAATCCCCAGCTTATTAATGAAATAATTTATTCCGAGGATAAAAATATCTGGCATATGCATCATCATGATTCACAACAAATGACAGATTTGCGTGATATAACATTCAGGATTAGAAAAAAAGATGGTTCCATCTGCTGGATTGAACATGTCTGCAGGCCAGTAATCGATACAGATGGGAATTTTCTTGGTGTTCGAGCAAGTAATCGAGACATCACCAAGCGCAAAAATGCTGAGGGGAATTTAATAGATGCACTTTCCTTACTCAGTGCTACTCTTGAATCAACCGCAGATGGTATAGTTGCTGTAGACATAAAAGGCAGAATAATGAGCTACAATCAGAAATTTATTCATATGTGGCGCATTCCAGATTCATCGTTAAAAAATAAGTCATTTGTTCAAATGTTAGAATATGAACGAGAACATTTAATAGAACCCGAAAACTTTTTTCAACAAGTAAAGGAATTGCATGACCAGAGTGAAATAGAACGATTCGATATTATCGAGTTTATTGATGAAAGAGTCTTTGAGTATTATTCTCATCCCCAAAGAATTGGAGATAAAATCATTGGTAGAGTATGGAGCTTTCGTGACATAACAGAGCGGAAAAAAACTGAAAAAGCTCTCAGGGAGTCTGAGCAATTACTCCTTCAGGCTCATAAAATGGAAGCCATCGGTCGACTTGCCGCAGGGATTGCTCATGAGATTAACAACCCCCTTGCTATTATTAACGAAAAAGCTGGCCTAATCAAAGATATTTTGGATTTCTCCAAAGACTTTGCAAATGATAAAGAAAAAATTATTGGTTTAATAAAAGGTATTTTCGAAAGTGTAAGTCGTTGTCGCAATATTACACATCGTCTTTTAGGTTTTTCAAGACGAATCGATGTATCATATAAAGAGATTGATGTTAACGAAACTTTCAAAGAGGTTTTAGAATTCGTTGAGAAAGAAATCTTATATAAAAATATCAAGTTTGAAATGGATTTACGATCAGATATTCCAAAAATCATATTTGACAAAGGACAGTTACAGCAGGTTTTCCTTAACATTCTAAATAATGCTATTGATGCCGTTGATAAAGGAGGGTATATAAAAGTCGTTACCGATATAAAAGATAATAATGCTATTGATGCCGTTGATAAAGGAGGGTATATAAAAGTCGTTACCGATATAAAAGATAATAATACTATTACAGTATCGATCCAAGATAATGGACATGGAATTCCTGAGCAAATACTGAAACATATTTTTGAACCATTTTATACAACAAAAGAGAAAGGTAAAGGAACTGGTCTGGGGTTATCAATTTCTTATGGAATTATAAGAAAACTGGGGGGAAATATTCTCGTAAAAAGTTCAGTTAATCAAGGTACAATTTTTACCATCGAAATTCCTAAAAAAGCCCCCCCTGAATCTGTTTAAGGAGAAATTATTTGTTAGATACAAAGGTACTTTTGATTGACGATGAAGTCGAATTAGCCTCAACTCTTACTGAGAGACTTAGATTGCGTGGTTATGATGCTACATCTGTTTCTAATTCTGAAGAAGCAATTAAGATAATCAGAACTAACCCTCCTGACGTAATACTCCTTGATTTCAGAATGCCTGGAATGGATGGATTAGAAACATTAACGATAATCAAGCAAATAGCCCCTTCTATTGAAATTATAATGCTCACAGGTCTTGAAGATTCAAAGAGTATTGAGGAATCAAAGAAATATGGTGTTCAAGAATATATCATAAAACCTGCTGATATCTATGAGCTCATCAATAAAATTGATCAGGCCAAAATTAGATCTTCTAAAAATTTAGAAGCTAAATGATTAATCTCTGCTACCAACCTTTTGACTTAAGAATCTCCTTTACATGTTCTTCGTGTCTTTTCTCCACAAGAATGACCCTTTTGCGTTTAGCCTCAGCTATTTTTTCCATAATCTTATTCAGGTCTGCTGGTTTTTCAAGAAAATCAACTGCCCCTGCCTTTACTGCTTCTACTCCTTTCTCTATTGTGCCATGACCTGTAAGCATTATGATTTGCAAATCAGGATTTTCACTCCTGATACGTTTAAGGGTTTCAATGCCATCTATTCCTGGCATGGCAAGATCAAGGATTATTGCATCAAATTCTTTTTCTTTTACTTTCTTTAAGGCCTCTTCTCCACTAACTGAAGTATCTACTTTCATACCACGTCCTTCTAACCTCTGAGACAGTACCTTCAGAAATTGTTCTTCATCATCTACTAACAAAATATCTGCTTTCATCTCTTCTGGCATGTTATCCTCCTATATTAATAGATATATAAATAATTTCTATTTTTTACATTATATCACATTTTTATAGTTTATATTTTTATTGTGTTTTTTTCTCTAAATGCTGCTTTTATTTTTTGCTCTAAAGTCTCAATATCTGTTGGTTTTTTTAAAAAATCATATCCTCCTAATTTTACTGCTTCTTCTTCATCTCTATCAGTACCATGACCTGTTAGAATAATTACCTGTATATTTGGATGTGTCTTTTTTATTTCTTTCAAGACATCTATACCATGCATACCAGGCATGTTTAAATCGAGTATTATGATGTCAGGTTGCCTTTCCTTTATCTTTGATAAAGCATCCTCACCGTTATAAGCTGTTCTGACATTCAAGTTTCTCATGTTCAAACGCTGTGCAAGAGTGTCTGCAAATGCCACCTCATCATCTACTAATAGTACTTTTATCTCTTTCTGTTCCATACAACTCCAGTTTTGAATTGATAAACTTTAACAACAAAACATTATATTGTCAAGTAGCTTATGCGTGCTGATTATGCATTAATATCAAACATAATAACGGTTTTTTTCTCATCTTCCTGCAAGACTTTTGCGCCTAAATGATTGATAATATCTTCAAGAATTTTGAATGGAATTGTAAATGTTTTATCAATATCTCCTTCGAGCAAATTACCTTCAGAAATAATCTTAATAGTTAAGGTTTTGTCAGTTACAGCTGTTTGAATAGTAATTTTACTGTTTTTATCATATTTCTTTATCTTTTCATCAATAATGCTAAATACAACAAATTGAAGGAGAGAAGAATTATTGTTAATTTTAGGAATATCTTTCTGAAAATCCTTTTCAAGAAATATCTTTCTCTGATTTGCAAACCTTGTCATAAGTGCAATGAGTTCTTCAAGGCTTTCATTGATATTATAAATTGAAACTGGACTATCCATTCTATGTGCGAAACGATTGAGGTATCGAAAATGTACATTGGCCTTTTCTATATGTTCTTCTATGGAACGGATGATTTCGAGATATTCGGGAGCATCGTTCTTACTTAATTTCCCTATTTTAATCATATCTCCTATCAATCCAACAGATTCATTAATTATTGCAAGGTAATTTTTTATTTCATGAGTAAACCCAGCTAAAATTTTGCCAATGAAAAGTAATTGATTTAAACGTATTTCATCATAGTTAATATTCATATACAATCCCCGAATCTATGATTTAATCTTTAGCCTTTTCTGCCAGGCTTTATCGATTTTTGAAGTCAATTCACCAATATCAACAGGTTTCATTATATATTCAAAAGCTCCATTTTTCATACCTTCTTCAACACTCTGGACATCACCATGTCCAGTTAATATTATGACCTCAATTGTATGGTCAATCTGTTTAATGGTCTTCAATGTTTCTATCCCATTCATACCCGGAATTTTTAAATCGAGTATTATCACATCAGGCATCTGATTATGAATCGCAGCTAAAGCTTCCAAAGCATTACTGGCAGTTTTAACATTATAATTGCGTAATTGCAGCCTCTCAGCGAGCGCTGATGCAAATTCTAACTCGTCATCTACAAGAAGTACTTTTGTCTGTGACATTACCATCCCCCTCTTGTTAAATATTCCTTGCGTTTATAGGTATTTCTACTATAAAAGTTGTACCAACATTGACTTTACTTTCAACAAGAATTGTCCCGCCTAATTTTTGTATAATACCATAAGAAATTGAAAGACCAAGGCCAGTTCCTTTTCCCTCTTCTTTTGTTGTATAAAATGGTTCAAAAATATGTTTAAGATTTTCTTTTGGAATCCCTATACCATCATCTTTTATAGATATCCTAACATATTTATTATCTTTAGAATAGGAAGATACATTAATATTTCCTCCTTCTTTCACAGCATCTATAGCATTGTTTAAAATATTGAGAAATACTTGCTGTATTTGACTCTTATCAGTTATGACTTTTGGCAAATTTTTATCTAAGTCTAATTTTAGAACAATGTTTCTATACATTATTTCTTTATCCAGAAATCCAATAACTTCTTGGACGGCATCATTGATATCAATTGCATCCTGACTGATTTCCATTCTCCTTGAAAATCCAAGCAACCTATGGGTAACTGTTCGACAACGATTAACGCTTTCAGATATGCCTCTGATGAGAGTTAATAATTTCTCCTTATTTTGTTCTAAGTTTTCCGATATTTCTATGATATCTTTCATTAAACCTGCCTTCTCATTAATAATAGCAAGTGGATTATTAATCTCATGTGCAACACCTGCTGCAAGTCTACCAATTGATGCCATTTTACTTGCATGCTCAGATTGTGCTATTGCATTTTCACGTTCCTGGTCAGACAATTTAATACGATTTACAACAGTATTTGCCATAATAATAGTGAAAATTACCCCCACTAAGATACTCCCAATAGTAATAAAGAATAATTCATTCCTAAAAATGCTCGGAATTTTTGCATATGGAGTTGATCTAATAACAGCAACCAAAATCCACGGTGAATTCTTTATCGCTGCAAATCCACAAATATTACAACTATCATTTTTAGAATCAAATTCCTTCAATAACACTTCTTGTGAATTAACTACAAATGGAGTTTGATATTTTTCGAGCACAGCTCCATAAAATTTTGATGGTGTCTGTAAAATTCCATCTCGGTTAACAATGAAAATATCATCATTTGATCTGATTTTGATAGTATTCAAAAATTTTTGTAATGTATCAACATTTATAGTTGCTCTGAGAATCCAAAATGTTCCCTTTTCAGGAATCTCTTTTTTTACTTTAATTGCAAAATGAGGAATTCTCCTGTATCCCATAAAAACATCACTGACAAAATATGGGCGTATTCTCATTTCCTGAAACCAATCCTGATTCGAATAGTTTTTTCCTTCAAGATTATAAGGGCCTGTGTATGAAATCTGGTTTCCGTTTTGATCGATTACTCCAAAATCAACAAGTCCATCAAATTCTCTTTTGAATTTATCGAATATTTCTGTCAAACGTTTTTTGTCTGTCAGTTCTTCATAGCTATAACTTGAGGCAATAAATTTCATGGCAGATAACCTTTCATCCAGAAAGAACTCTATTGTCTGTGTAGTATTTTCAATTTCCCATTTCAATTGCATTAGAAAGTCATCTTTTAGAATTTTCTGAAACCAAAAGTAACTTATTGTTATAACAATAAAAAGTGGAATCAACGAAAACAACACGTCAATTAAAACAATTCTTATTTTTAGATTTGTATATCGATCCTTACCAAATATTCTAAAAATTTGATGTGGATGAAACAAATCTCTGTGAAATTTAGAAATTTTCTGTTTAATACTTTTCATAATAATTTCGTATTTAATATTATATTTTTCGACTGGTAAAAATGATTATAATTTATTATTAGTAATTAAAACAAATATACATGATATATAAAAATAAAGTCGTTTTAACTTTATTTAAATATATGAAGTGGCGGTTTCTATCAATTCTTATTTAATCTAAAGCTCGCAAAGACTTTTTCGAAATTTTGTATGTCCTTGTCATAATAATATCTTGCAGGAGCTGTATAACTAATACTATAAAACCATTCCTTCGCCAAAAAACCATAATATATACTATTATACCTTAGCCCGTCTTTTGTTTTATATGTAAATAATGTTTTAAATCCTGGAAATTCATTAATCTTTACAGGGATATTCTCTAACAACTTAAAATTTAATATTGTCTGGTTGGAATTGATATTATCAATAATTACCTCTGCTATTTCCTGTGGAAGCATATCTTTTTTTAATTTCTTTTTTGTATACTTTAATTCCTTATCTACCTTGAATCTTTCTATAAAAATATTCTGAAGCAGAACACCGTCTCTTGTTAAGAGCAAACCTTCTTTTGTATTTAGTCCCATCCATCCTTTGGGAAGATCAACGGAGAAATTAAGAGAGCCTGATTCATATAATCCGCCAACTTGCTTCCATGTTTCAACACAGCCTGCTATAAAAATTAAAACAATCAATAAAAATCTTCTCATTGCCCTCCTCCTTCATTACACTGTTTTATGTATTCCTCAATATATCCTTTGTCTGACGCCTGTGATGAAAGAGTCAAATATGTTTCAAGATATTTTTTTGCTAAGGATTTTTGACCATTTTTATAATATATTAATCCTATTCCTTTATATGAATAAGGGAAAGAAGGATCAAGAGAAATAGCTTTTTCGTAATATTCTTTTGCTATTTCAGAATCACCCTTTTCTCCTTTTTGTCTATAGATTTCACCGATTAAGAAATAACCTTGCACATCATCAGATTTTAAAGTCAAATATTTTTCTACTCCATTCTTTGCAATTTTAAATCTGCCTGCCTTTAAATCAAGCAAGGCATTATCAAAGATTACTTTTGAGATTTTCTCAAGAAACATTTCTGTATTTTTAATGCCACCTTCTCTTTCTTTATATTGACTTTTAAGAAGATCCTCATAATTCTCTATTCGTTCTTTTAGTCTTGGATGGGTTCCAAAGAAAAAAGGTTCTTTTATTTTTTCTTCCTCTATTTCTTTTTTCAAATGAACAAAAAGTTTTGGCGCCTCATTAGGATCATACCCTGCCTTCATCATAAGTTCTAAGCCATTCATATCTGCTTCTGTCTCAAGCTCTTTTGAGTATCCGGACACAGCAGCTATTGTCCCCAAAGCTCCGAGCAGTGTTGCAAGGTCCCCAATTCCACCTCCAATACCTCCCAAAGTAACCTGAACTGTTGCAAAAAAGGCAGTTTTGTTCTTAATGCTTCTAAAATTTTTCACAAGATGCCTGTGGGTACAATGGGTCACCTCGTGTGCAAGCAGAGTAGCCAGTTGAGCCTCATTTTCCATGCGTGAAAGTATCCCGGTATGAACATATATGTAGCCATTTGGATAAGCAAAGGCATTCAAAAGATGATTTTTAATTACCATAATTCGAAATGGTATATGCTGAAATACTTCAGGCGGCAGGAGTCTCCTGGCTATATCATTAAGGTAGGCTTCAAGCTCTTCATCTTTATAAATCAGATTACTTTTATTCAGAATTTTTTGCTCTTCTTCAGAACGGTTCCAGAGTCTTTTTTCGTCTTCCTCGAATAGAAAACTCTGGTCAGTTACAGGTGGAAGATTCGTAGTCGCACAACCTGTAACAATAATAAATAGCAAAGATATCAGTATAGTATGTCTCATTTTTTCAGAAGCGGGTAATCAGAAATAATATCTTCTATTAGACTTGCACAGCTGTCATAATTTCTAAGGTCATACCCTCCCTGGCTGCCTTTGGCATTGTAATAGAGAATGGTTCCGGATGAATCGACTACAGCAACGTTTATAACTGTAATCCCTGCTCTTGGTGTGACCACAACTCCTGTAAAAGCCCCAGCAATGATTCCAGCTACTGCGAGCGCCTTCCGCCCGCTTGTTGATATTTCATCGTAACCATAAGCAAATATTAAGGCATCAGCTCCATATCTTTTAACTATCTCATCTATGGAGCCAATGGAATAATCAAAATTCTTCTTTTTTTCAGGGAATGCATTAGGCCCACCATATGTATGATGATTAATGCTTATAATTACAGCTCTATATAGAGCTTGTATATCTTCCATTTCTTCTTCTATGTCTTTATCTATTGTAATAGGCTTTACTTCTAGAGGTTTCCCTTTAAACATATCTATAATAGAATTTAAAACGTTTTCTTTACCTTTTGCACACCAGTCATCTCTAAGCTCCAGTATTCCACCTGCTGTAAATTCATATACTTTTACATCAGGTGTAATAATCCCCTGTGTTTTTATATTTTTAGTCCGCATTTCAAATTCCGGGTGTACCATGTATGTCTTCGGAGCACAACCAACTGCTATGAATAAAAGACAAAAACAGATTAAAAGGACTAAAAACCGTTTTATTCTTAAATTCATTTCGCCCCTCCATTTTCTCCACTTTCACTAACAGATCTATAAAAATAATTTTGCATCCCCTTCCCTTTTTATTCAAAGAATAAATAGAGTAAATCATACAGTAATAAATATCCACTGTTAATAAAATTATTAAATATCAGAAGTTATTTGAAAAAGATATCGCTCTGTTTTTTATACAAAAATATACGAACTACTGTAATTACAGATAAAAATGCGTGGTATTTTGATTGTATTGATTGTTAGCCCATATTAAATAAAAAATTTGGCAGATGCAGTATTTGAGCGGTTTTAAATTCTTTCGAAGAAAGAATTTTCCTCGGAGGCTCGATGGATATCAAACCGAGAATGAGAGCGACTACTGCGTCTGCCAAGTATTTATAAGTTTATGAATAAAGTGGGTTAGAGTTTATACTTCTTTGCAATAATAGCGGCATCGAGATAACGTCTTGCATTGTAAAGTGTTATATATACTTCCTCTACGTAATCATTTATAAAATCATCATTTAAGTTATATTCCTTAATAGTTTCATCTATCTTTTGGAGAATATCTTGTATGCTTTCGACAGTATAAAGTAGTTTGTCTATCTTTATACCAATAATGATTTCATTGAGTTGATGTCTAATCCATGCTTTAGCTGCTTTTTGAGCTTTAGTCAAATTATTCATTTTTATTCGATGAATTCATTAATTATTTTAAACTATTTAATAGAATTTATCACATTTAAGAATGTTTTATCGGAAATTTTTGAATTAAGAGCTTTCTTGAATTCATTATAATACTAATGTAATATGATAATATAATAATATTTATATACTAAGGAGCAAAAATGGCAGACGTTATTGATATGGAACAGAAGAATGAAAAGGAAATAGATATACCTGAATCTTTACCAGTTTTACCTGTTAGGGATATTGTGGTTTTCCCATATATGATACTCCCACTTTTTGTTGGAAGAGATATATCCATTAAGGCAATAGAATATGCCCTCAGTACTAATAGAATGGTATTGCTTATTACACAGAAAGACCTCAATATTGAAAATCCAACCCCTGATGATCTCTATTCAGTAGGTACAGTTGCTCTTATTATGAGAATGCTGAAATTACCTGATGGTAGGGTCAAAATACTTGTTCAGGGATTAAGTAAAGCAAAAACACTGTCATATGAACAAACGGAGCCTTTTTTTAAAGCAAAAATCGAAAAGGTAATTGATATAAAACCAGAAAAGCTTACCATTGAGGATGAAGCTCAGATCAGGATGACAAAAGAACAATTAGAAAAGGTTATTGCACTTGGGAAATCCATACTTCCCGATGTAGTTGGAATAATCGAGAATATCGAAGAGCCAGGAAGACTTGCAGACCTTGTTGCATCCAATCTTGGATTAAAATCAGAGCAGTCTCAAGAGATTCTCGAAATTACAGATGCTGTTCAAAGGCTCAAACGTGTAAATGAGATATTAGCAAGGGAAACCGAACTTCTTACAGTTCAGCAGAAAATTCAATCGGAAGCCAGAGGAGAGATCGACAAAACCCAAAGGGAGTATTTTTTGAGAGAACAGCTTAAGGCAATTCAAAAGGAACTTGGGGACATTGATGAAAGGGCTGAAGAGATAAAAGAATTCAGAAAAAAGATAGAAGAAGCAAACATGCCGGAAAAGGTTATGAAAGAAGCAGAAAAACAATTAAAACGCCTTGAAAAAATGCATCCTGATAGTGCTGAAGCAGCTACTGTTAGAACATACCTTGACTGGCTTGTTGAGCTACCTTGGTCAAAATCTACAGTTGACAACCTTGACATTAAATCTGCTGAAAAGGTTCTAAACGAAGATCACTACGACCTTGAGAAAGTAAAAGAACGCATTCTTGAATATCTAAGCGTCAGAAAATTGAAAGAAAAGATGAAAGGCCCTATCCTATGTTTTATCGGTCCACCTGGTGTAGGTAAAACATCTCTTGGAAAATCAATTGCAAGGGCTCTTGGAAGAGAATTTGTGAGGATGTCGCTCGGTGGAGTAAGAGATGAAGCTGAGATCAGAGGACATAGGCGTACTTATGTAGGTTCCCTTCCTGGCCGCATTATACAGGGAATAAAAACAGCAGGAACGAATAACCCTGTATTTATGCTTGATGAGATTGACAAAATTGGGATGGACTTCAGAGGAGATCCATCGTCAGCTCTTCTTGAAGTCCTTGATCCTGAGCAAAACAATACCTTTGCAGATCATTATCTTGCAGTACCTTTTGATTTATCGAACGTTATGTTTATAACAACAGGAAATCTTGTGGACACAATTCCCGGACCTTTACGAGATAGGATGGAAATAATCTATTTATCTGGATACACAACTGAAGAAAAGCTTGGCATTGCAAAAAACTATCTCATCCCCAAACAGCTCGAAGAACATGGGTTGAACAACTCAATTTTAAAAATTACCAATTCCGGATTATATAATATAATCTCACAATATACCAGAGAAGCCGGTGTTAGAAATCTCGAGAGAGAGATTGCGAACCTTTGTAGAAAAGTGGCAAAGAAGATTGCTGAAGGAAAAGAAAAGACGTTCGTTGTCACTTCACAGAATGTTCATAAATATCTTGGAGTACCAAAATTCCTTCCCGAGGAAGAAATGGAAAAAGATGAAATTGGGGTTGCAACAGGACTTGCTTGGACCGAAACAGGAGGGGATATTATTTATGTCGAGGCTACAACAATGAAAGGGAAAGGAATTCTAACTCTGACCGGACAACTCGGAGATGTAATGAAGGAATCCGCACAAGCTGCCTTAAGTTATGTAAGGTCAAGGGCAAAGATTCTCGACATTAAAGATGACATATTTTCAAAAATCGATCTACATATACATGTCCCTGCGGGTGCAATACCTAAAGACGGGCCATCAGCTGGTATTACTATGGCAACTGCAATTGCATCAGCACTCACTGGGAAACCAGTAAGCAAAAATATTGCGATGACAGGAGAGGTTACACTTAGAGGGAGGGTATTACCAATTGGTGGTTTGAAAGAAAAGGCACTCGCTGCTAAACGTATGGGAATTACTAAAGTTATAATCCCAAAAAGGAATAAAAAAGATCTTGAGGATATCCCAAAATATATTAAGAAAGATATGGAATTTATTCTTGCTGAAACAATGGATGATGTTATAAAAGTTGCACTGAAAAGAATTAATGGGAAGAAGCAAAAAAATACAAAATTAAGTAATCGTTCTTCAGTCAAAAAAAGGAAATCTAAACGATAACAGCATACCAAGTGAAACTCTCTGAAGTTGGTGAAATCGCTCTTTTAGAGCAAATAAAAAAGCAATTTTCAGAGAAATCAAAAAATATATTAATCGGAATAGGTGACGATGCATCAGTTCTGAAACCCTTCAAAAAAAATCTTTTAGTAACAACTGACATGATGATCGAGGGAATACACTTCGATCTAAGATTTATAACTCCATTTCAGCTTGCTTTCAAATTAATTTCTGTTAATATCAGCGATATTTACGCAATGGGGGGGCAGCCTGATAGTATTCTTTTGAATATTGCTCTCAAAAAAGAGACAAAAAAAGAATTCTTCGACGATTTTTTTAAGGGAGTTCGTAAAGCTCTCAATTTTTATAAAACTAAATTAATAGGTGGCGATATTTCATCCACTTATGAAAATGTTTATTTATCTGCAACTGTTTTAGGATATTGCTCAAAACATATAACACGAAAAGGTGCCCGTGTAGGAGATAAAATATATCTGACCGGTAACATTGGAGATTCAGCCTGCGGATTAGAATTATTAAAGAAGATTAAAAAACCATTTTTAATTCATATTCGTTCAAAAATAAATAAACAGAAAAAAATATTTAATAGATTTTTCAAAAAAATATCCTGGAACATCGTGGAACCTCTATTTATCAAACATCTTATGCCTGAAGCAAGATGCCCTGAAAAATTTTTAAACTATGCAACATCAATGATTGATATAAGTGACGGGCTTGCTATAGATTTATTAAGGATATGTAACGAGAGCAAGGTTGGAGCTAAAATTTATCTTGATAAAATTCCATTGTCTAAAGAATTGAGACAGGTGGCATTATTTCTTAAAAAGAATCCTTTAAAATTTGCTTTATCAGGTGGAGAGGATTATGAATTATTATTTACTGCTCCTGCCGAAAAAAAGATCGAAGCAATCCATATAGGTGAAATTACAAAATCAGAAAAGGTAATTATAGATAGCTATGGGAGAAAGAAGTCTTTATCTCTGGAAGGTTATCAGCATTTTATATGAATATGTAAAAATTCTTGTTATTATATTTATGAAAAGCTAAAATTAGATAAAGTTCTATAAATGGATAAATATCAGAAAATTGTTTTATTAATTGGTGCTATTATTCTTATACTATTATTCGGAAAGACAATAACAAGGGTAAGTTTTGGAGTAATGGCACTTCTTGGAAAAGGGCTCATTGTTGTTGCAGCAACCATTTTTATAATTTATACATTGAAAAAAAGATCTAAGAAGAAACCCGAGAAATAGATAGATTATTTATTTTTTTAAAAATTAATATTCAGAAGATGAGCCGAACAGGAGATACATGGATCATAAGAGCGAACCAACATTTCAACGGCTAATTTTATCTCCTCTTCGCTTCTGTCAAGGATTTCTGGAACTAATTTCTTCATGTCGTATTCAATATTTCCCGTATTCTGATTTGTAGGAATAACACAATTAGCGTTCTGTATAATTCCGTTTTCATCAACAATATAATTATGGAAAAGTATACCCCTCGGCACTTCAACAGCACCAATACCATTACCAGCTCGTACGGGTACCTTTTTCTGTTCATTCAATCCAATGACTATTTCTTCATGATAATTTAAAGGAGATTCTATTAGGTTTTCCAGAATAAATATTGCATCTTCAAGGCAATGGACGCATTCGACTACCTGTGCAACAGTATTAAGATAAGGATTTATGCATTTAGCCTTTAATCCAAATAAAGCAGCAGTTGCTTTTGCTTTCGGATGGAGCTTATCAGCGTTCAGATTAAAGCGTGCAAGTGCTCCAACAGCATATGACTCACGGCTAAGTTTCGTACGTTTAGCTGTAGAATATGGCACAACAAATTCATTAATAATCTTAAGGTATTCATTCTTATTGATTCTCACTCCATCAGTAGAAGCAATATCGCCGTTTAATAATGGATATTCACTATCATCGCTTACAAGCCCAACATATTCAGTATCCCTTTCAAATTCTGGGAATTTAAGTGATTTTATTAAATCTACCGTAGCATCCATATCAGGTCTTATTGATTTGAGTATACCGAGCATCAAATCTAAATCTTTCTTCCTTGGAAGTTTGGTAAATCCTCCCACAATAGCAGATATTGGATGAACATGGCGCCCTATCAGAATATCACATACATCATTACAAGCTTTTTTCATTCTCAATGCCCTGCGAACAACTTCTTTATTTGTATTGATAAGTGGAACGAAACTTTGAACTCCAAACAGATCTGGAGCTACAAGAAGATATATATGCAATATATGGCTGTCCAAAATCTCATAGTGAAGCAGTAGTTTTCTTAGTTTTGTTGTCTGTTCAGTAGGGGTTATGCCGAGTGCATCCTCTGCCGCTTGTATCGAAGCAAGTGTATGGCCACATGCACATATTCCGCAGATCCTACTTGTAATGTGCTGGGCTTCAAAAATAGACCGACCTCGTAGCATCCCTTCAAAAAAACGTGGTGCTTCAACAATCTCCAATCGACAAGTATCTAAAGTCCCATCATTTACATTAATTACAATATTTCCATGTCCTTCAACTCGTGTAAGGTATTCCACCTTTATATTTATTTTCGTTTTCTGCATATCAACCAAGCTCCCTGCATTTGTTATACATATTCATTTTCTTTGAAATCAAATCAATGGGAATCCCATATTTTGAAAGTACATCTTGTGACCCTTTAACATTAGGGTTGCTTACCATGCCCCGACAACCATAGCAGATATTACCGTGATTAATACACCATGAATTACATCCTGCTCTTGTAATAGGACCAAGACAAGTTACGCCTTTTTCATACATGCAGACATTTTCATTCATCTTGCATTCTACACATACTGCATAGTCAGGTACATAATACGGAATGTTTAACAACGCAGCCTTTAAAACAATCAAAAATTCAGGGATATATACAGGGCAGCCATTTACAAAATAGTCGACCTTGACAATCTGGTGAACAGCCCTTGTCAGTTCTGTTGGAAAAAACTTGTAACTGTCACCGTATACATATTTTCTAATGTCATCGGTATCGAAATTATTTTTCATACCATTAATACCACCGATTGTAGCACAGGAACCGTATGCTATTAGTATTTTTGACCTGTTACGGATACGTTTTAGTCTTTTGATTGCGTGCTTATCTGTAATACTTCCTTCAACAATAGAGATATCGAATTTTGTATCCCATTTTTCAGACATAACTTCTCTCCACTCAACAACATTAATCGAACCAAGAATTTCCAGTAGTGTCTCCCCCATATTTGCAACCTGAAGCTGACATCCTTCACAGCATGCAAAATCGAAAAAAGCAACATTCGGTTTCTTCATATTAAAAAGCCTCGCTCAAGTACTTGATCCTTTCATAATTAAATACAGGACCATCCTTACAACAATAAAGGTTTTGAATCTGACAGCGACCGCACTTTCCATTACCGCATTTCATATGACGTTCAAAAGACAATAGAATCTGACGCTCTGGTACTCCTTTTGCTAAAAGTTCTTTTATTACAAAGTTATACATTACAGGTGGCCCAACAACTGCGGCAAATGTTCTGGATGGCTCTATGTCAATCCCTGGGATTAAAGTAGTAATAACACCAACATTTCCAGCCCATTCAGGGTCTGCACGGTCAACTGTACAGGCATAGTGTAGGTCTGTACGTTCACTCCACTTTTCCATTTCGTCCTTGAAGAGCAGTTCTTTTGGCTCTTTGCATCCAAAAAGTATATGAACTTTTCCGAAGTCACGCCTGTTATCAAGAACATATGTAATCAGTGAGCGTAAAGGTGCAAGCCCTAATCCACCAGCGATAATTAACAAATCATTACCTTCGAGTATTCTTACAGGAAAACCATTCCCATAAGGACCCCTAACCCCTATTTCATCACCAACTTTTAATTTATGTAATTTATTTGTAACCTTCCCAACAGCCCTTACACATATCTCAAAAGAATCACGTTTTAAAGGAGATGAGCATACAGAAATAGGAACCTCTCCTATGCCAAGAATAGAAATCATAACAAACTGGCCAGGTTCATGATCAAGTGTTTCGTTTTTCTGAAGTGCTATTTCAAAAAATTTCTCTTTATCAGTTAGCTTTTTTAAATTTATTATCTTTGCCCTTTTTAACTGGTAACTGGATTCTTTTATAACCATTTTTTCCATAATCTTTCTTCACTCTCTTTCAGCAGTTCATTCAGCGTCTCTTTCAGGCTGATATTAGCCATGCATGTTCGAGTACATCTTCCACATCCTGTACAGAAAAACCGAAAAAATCTATCAATAGGATATCTGAATTTACGGTAGTATCTGTGTCTTTGACGGGCAGAACGTTCTTTTCTGAAATTTATACCTCCTGATATTTTGGCGAATGGCTCAAGCTGACAAGAATCCCAAATACGATACCTAACACCATTTGTTAAACCAAGATCGACTTCATCTCTTATATCAAAACAATAACAAGTTGGACATACATTCGTACAGTTTCCACATGCAAGACATCTTTCTTCAAGTTTATTCCAGACTCGAGCTCTGAATGATCTATCAAAAAGTTCCGGTATGTACTTCCTTTCTATCGGAACTTCATTTCTGAATATTTTTCGTTTTTTCTCACGCAACCTCTGTAGTTCATTAAAATTGGAGATAGATGGTTTTTCAAAACAATTTGTTATATCTGCAAGCTTATCACCTACTTGAGTATTAACATGAACTATAAAATAACCACCTAAATCAGTAAAAAAGAGGTCATATCCACCATTTGGAAAACTGGCGTTTACAAGATGGCAAGTTGCATACTCGTCACAGTATTCATTACATTCCAGCCCTATCAATATTATTTTATTTTTACGTGCAAGATAATTGTAATCTTTTGGACGCTCTGAAAATACCATATTCAGGCATTGTATGCCTGCAAGATCACAGGTATGAAGTCCAAAGATAGTCATAGGTTCATACTCAACAACAGCCTCAGCATTTACCCGTTTTGAAACTTTATATTCAAGAAGTGTTTCACGTTGGGGTATAAAAAATTTTTTTGGAGGAAGAATAGTTGGAATGTATTTTAATGCAATCTCATTTCCGGAATAAACTTCTTCAAATGCATAATTATTAAAACCCTTTGCTACAGGTGCTACCAGTTTCTGTATTCCAGAAAGCCTCTCTATAAAATCATTAAATCTATCTTTTGTAAGTATTAAATATGGTTCGATTTTCATCTTGTATTTATTTCACAATATTTAAAATTTAAACAAGGTCAAGTTTGGTAATCTATATAAAAATTTTTTGTTTTTTAAATGAATCCTTTTTCAATGGTGCCGGAGGCCGGATTTGAACCGGCACGTTCTTTTGGAACGAGGGATTTTAAGTCCCTTGCGTCTGCCAATTCCGCCACTCCGGCATATAAATATTTCTTTTACATTAAAAATTTATTAGGTTTTTATAGTATCACAAAGTATTATACAGTGTAAAAGGTATTTGATAGAAATTAATATATGAAAAAAAATATACTTATAACAGGACCTCCTGGCATTGGGAAAACTACGGTCATCAAAAACCTCTCGGCTAAGGTACAAAATTTTAATCCTGCTGGATTTTATACAGAAGAAATACGCGAATATGGTATAAGAAAGGGATTCAAATTGATAAGCTTTGACGGAAAGAAAAACATTCTTTCCCATGTTGATATAAAATCCCCTTACAGAGTTGGCAAATACAAAGTTGATGTCAATAGCTTTGATCAATTCATTGAGTCTATATCTTTTTTGAATAAGAATGTAAAACTTGTCATTATTGATGAAATAGGGAAAATGGAGTGTTTTTCCAGTAAATTCAAGGAGATAGTAAAACAGGTCTTAAATTCAGAAAAACTGCTGATTGCAACCATTGCGCTTAAAGGAGTAGGAATGATAGAAGAAATAAAAAAGAGAAGCGATGTAATTCTTTTTGAGATTACAATGAAAAATAGAGATCATTTATTGGAGGAAATTCTTGGAGAGATTAGTCAGTATCTGTAAACCTCACCATTGTGCCCTTTTTTGATGTTCCATAACGAAAAATAGTAATTCCTTTACAACCTTTTTCATAAGCCAACATAAATGCCTTTGCAACATCCTCTTTTTTTGCACTATATGGCATATTTATAGTTTTAGAAACTGCATTGTCTGTAAACTCCTGGAAACACGCTTGCATCTCTATATGATCTTCAAAAGGAATCTCATGCGCAGTCTTGAATAGCTTCTTTATTTCAGACGGGACTTCTTTTATGCCACGTAAACGACCTTTTATTATAACTTTGTTTTTCAGTTCTTCTGTATAAAAACCTCTCTCTTTTGCGATTCTAAAAAAGTATTTATTTATTTCTGGTAACTCAGTTTCCAGTATAAGCCTCTTATATGCAAGTGCAAAAATTGGTTCTATGCCACTTGAACAATCCGCTATAATCGAAAGAGTTCCTGTTGGTGCAATTGTGGTTGTTGTTGCATTCCTCACCTTCGGCATATTAGGGAAATCATAAATTGAACCTTTAAAATTGGGGAAGACCCCTTTTTGTTCAGCTATTTTAACAGATGCCTGTCGTGCCGAATCCCTGATAAATTTCATCAAATATCTGGCAAGTGTAAATGCATTGTTATGGTTATATGGTATTCCAAGAAGTATAAGCATGTCTGCCCATCCCATTACACCAAGCCCGATCTTTCTATTACCTTTATGCATTTGTTCTATTTCAGGCACAGGATATTTGTTAACATCTATTGCATTATCAAGAAACCGCACGGCTTTATCTATGTCATTTTTCAGAAATTGCCAATCTATTCTTTCTATTGGCATGTCACCCCTCCTTCCCCCCCTCTTATTATGGTGGGAATTAAGGTAGGGTATCCACCTTTCTTCAACTTCTGACCCTTTGACATATTTAGATAAATTTATTGATCCAAGGACACATGCCTCATAAGGCAGTAGTGGTTGTTCCCCACACGGATTTGTTGACTCCATGACTCCAATATGCGGAGTTGGGTTATCCCTGTTTATTCTATCTATGAAAATGATACCCGGATCACCTGTTTCCCATGCACTCTCAACAATCTCATCAAAAACAAATTTTGCTTTAATCCTCCCTGCTATATAACCACTTCTTGGATTTATGAGATTATATTCTTCGTCTTTTTTCAATGAAGATATAAAGTCATCAGTCACTGCAACCGAGATATTGAAATTAGTAAGCTCACTTTCAGATCTTTTTATCCTTATAAACTCGATAATATCAGGATGGTCAATGCGTAGTATTCCCATATTTGCACCCCGTCTCGCCCCACCTTGTTTTATAACTTCTGTTGCTGTGTTGTAAACCTTCATGAAAGAGACTGGACCGCTTGCTATCCCTCCTGTTGAACGAACAATGTCAGCTTTTGGACGTAATTTAGAAAAAGAAAAACCGGTTCCACCGCCACTTTGCAGTATTAAAGCCGCATTCTTTAAGGTGTCAAATATAGAATTCATCGAGTCTCCAACAGGAAGAACAAAACAAGCAGCAAGCTGCCCTAAATCTTTTCCTGCATTCATAAGAGTCGGAGAATTAGGAAGAAATCTCAAATCCGTCATTATCTCATAGAATTTTTCTTCCAATTCTGAAGGGTTTCCGTTATATAGATTTTCTGCAGAGGCTACAGTCTTAGCAACCCGATGGAACATCTCCTCAGGTGTCTCGACTATATTTCCGTTTTCGTCTTTCAGGAGATACCTTGCCCTCAAAATCTTCAGTGCATTATCAGTAAGGTTCATAAACAAATTATATCAAAATGTTTCATGTTCAATTTTTAATCTCATATGTTTAAATTACGAAAATGCATTTAATATAATCCAGATATTGTTTGGGTTAAGATTTTGTGCGGAATACAGGTAATGGAATAACTTTATTACTTCTTCCTTGCCTCCAGTTTATTTAGAGCGTTGATATAAGCCTTTGCAGCAGCAACAATGATGTCTGTATCAGCACCATGACCTCGAACTGTTCTATTGTTTTCTTCTAGGGAGACCATAACCTCACCAAGGGCATCAGTACCACCAGTGATAGCTTTTACCTCAAATTTCAATAATCTACTTTTTGTATTTGTTATTGATGCAATCGCTTTATAAGTGGCATCTACAGGTCCATCACCCTGTTCCATCCTGTGGATAACATCGTCACCATACTTAATCTTAACAGTTGCTGTAGGTTTCTGATTAATTCCACTAACTATATAAAGATCAACAAGGCTATAAACCTCAGGAACCTTTGTCACATCTTCTGAAAGTAATGCTTCTATATCCTCATCAAAAATATCTTTTTTCTGATCAGCAAGCCTCTTAAACTTTGCGAATGCTCTATTCAACTCCTCATCAGTTAGGAAATAACCAAGCTCTTTTAGCCTTGTTTTAAATGCGTGCCTTCCTGAGTGCTTTCCAAGGACAAGCTTTGTTGAATGGAAACCAACACTTTCAGGTTTGATAATTTCATAGGTAGTCTTCTCTTTCAGAAGTCCATCTTGATGAATACCTGATTCATGTGCAAATGCATTTGCACCTACAATAGCTTTATTTGGTTGTACGTACATACCTGTTATTTTTGTAACAAGCCTGCTCGTACGCATAATCTCTTCTGTATTAATATTAGTATCCGCATCAAAGATGTCCCTTCGTGTTCTCAATGCCATCACAACCTCTTCGAGAGAACAGTTACCAGCACGCTCGCCAATACCATTAATAGTGCATTCTATCTGTCCTGCACCATTAATAACAGCTGCAAGAGAATTAGAAGTGGCGAGGCCAAGGTCATTATGACAATGAACTGAAATCACAGCTTTATTAATATTTTTGACTCTTTCGAAAAGTGTTTTAATCCTTCCACCAAATTCAATAGGAATACTGTAACCAACTGTATCCGGAATATTAACTGTTAAAGCCCCTGCTTCTATGACAGCTTCTACAACTTCACATAGATACCCAATATCTGTCCTTGTTGCATCCATTGGAGAAAATTCCACATCATCTGTAAGACTTTTTGCAAACTTTACCATTTCGACAGACCTTTTCAATGCTTCTTCCCTGGTAACCCTGAATTGATATTTCAGATGTATATCTGATGTTGAATGAAACGTATGTATTCTCTTTTTAGTTGCATCCTTTATTGCATTCCATGCACTTTTGATATCCTCTTCCCTTGCTCTTGCAAGACTGCATATTGTTGGTCCGTGAACTTCGCCTGCAATAGTCTTTATTGCCTCAAAATCTCCAGGTGAGCTAAATGCAAATCCAGCCTCGATAACATCTACTCCAAGACGTGCAAGTTGTTTTGCAACAGTCAACTTTTCTTTAACATTCATTGATGCGCCAGGTGACTGTTCACCATCCCTTAGTGTTGTATCAAATATTCTTATTATTCTCATTGATTGATTCCTGTCTTTCTATTATTTTTTCTTCTTTTATAAAAAAGAATTATATTTTCAATTATACCGCCAATTAGATATAACATTGCAAACATAAAAATCGAAATCGGCGGATGCATTATAATAATAGTTAAAATTATTACTATTGTAACAAGAATCCAGAAAGGCTTTCGCTTGCTGAAATTCAGTTCCTTTGCACCGTGAAACCTCAGTGTACTAACCATAAGCACTGAGATAAAAATAGTTAGAAATAGAATGAATATGTTATCCTGCGGTCTTTCATCCCATAATTGATACCAGAAAATAACGAGCGTAGAAATAATAAGTGCAGCTCCAGGAATAGGCATACCAGTAAATGACTTCGATTCTGTAGAGCCCATCTGGACATTGTATCTCGCAAGCCTTAACGCCCCACATGCAAGAAAAAGAAATGCAGAAGCCCAACCAACTCTTCCGAAATCAATAAGTGCCCACTTGTAAATCATAACTGCTGGTGCAACACCAAATGCAACAAGGTCTGAGAGGGAATCAAGTTCTATCCCGAATCTTGTTGTGCTGTGTGTAAGTCTGGCAACCCATCCATCAAGACCATCAAATATTGTTGCTATCACAATAGCCCATGCTGCATGTAAATAATTGCCCTTTAATGCTGACAGAATTGCATAAAAGCCTAATAACATTCCACACAGAGTAAGGGTATTAGGCAGTATATAAATTCCTTTTTTCATTCTGTAATTATAATAAAAATAGTAATTATTTTCTGAAATAAGATTAATAATTTTGTTAGGAAGCATCACCAATTCCGTGATGCGTTCCTATAGTGTGTTATTCCGAACGAAGTGAGGAATCTCGTCTTTGAGATTGCCACGTCGTCCTGACTTACGTCAGGACTCCTCGCAATGACAACCCTTATTCTTTGTCATCAAACGCATTTATTGTTTTTACACTTTGTCACAGAATTGGTGATGCTTCCATTTTGTTATTTAGAATTGATATATATTAGTATATTCAATAAATATATAAGTTTATTTGAATTGACAGAAAACAGATTTAGATTAATGATTATACATAAAAGGCAAGAAAGACTGCTCTATAGCATAAATCCATAGGAGCCAAGAACTGGATTCCGCATCCTTCGATTAAGAACTTCGAGGGCAGGCAAGTGCTTAATGTAAATAGAAAAATTTAAAGAAATGTTAAAAGACACTAAACGAAGAATTTTCATTCAAAAACAATCAAAAAGGAGGTGCTGTATGAAAACAAAAAAGCTTTTTGGTGTTTTTTGGGTTTTCTTTCTTATTTCATTCTTGATCTCTCCTTCAGTGATATGGTCAGCAACTTTCAATGTCAGTAATGTATCTCAATTTCAATCTGCTTTAACAATAGCTTCATCGAATGGTGAAGATGATACAATTAATTTAGCAGCTGGAACATATACGATAACAACTACCCTTACGTATAATTCAACAGGCGCTGAAAACCATTCCCTTGAGATTGTTGGTGCTACTTCAGGTTCAACCATCCTTTTGGGTAATAATACTGTTCAGATTCTTAATATTAATGCGGTAGAACCTAATGCGGATATAACTGTGAGATATCTTGAATTCCGTAACGGAAATTCATCAAGTTATGGAGGAGGACTCAATATTTCTGTTGATTCTTCAGACATATTAGTTATAGGCTCTGAGTTTTATAATAACTTCGCTGCTCAGAATGGCGGGGGAGCTTCGCTAATTTCTAACAATGGCTCGGTCACCGTACAAAATTGTACTTTTAATAATAATACCGCAGGTAATGATGGAGCCGGGCTTTCATCATGGACCAATACTGGAACTATATTAATCTCAAGCAACTCATTTGATAATAATAGCACAGCAGACACTGGAGGAGATGATGGAGGCGGAGCATCAGCAGTTACTGTCAGCGGACAGGTAACAGTTACAAATAACACTTTCAGCAATAATGAATCAGGTGATGATGGAGCAGGATTATTTACATATATAGAAGATGATGGTGGTGTTATAACAATATCAGACAATAACCTCACAAATAATCGAGCAGGCCTTGGTGGTGGAGGGTCATTCACGAGGGCGAATCAATCAGGTACTATTACGTTAACAAATAATACATTCATAAATAATAGCACTATAAACGGCAGCGGAGGTGGCTCACTCGTTTACTGCCAGAGCGGGTCAATAAATTTTACAGGCAATGAGTACAGTAACAATACTACATCTGTTTCTGGTGGTGAACCTGATGGGGCTGGTGTTTGGACATGGTTAGGTAGTGGTTCATTAACTTTAAATGCAAACCGTTTTCATCACAATGAAGCTGGAAGAAACGGAGGCGGTATCAGCCTCAATTCTGAAACAGGGACAATCACCCTGGCAAATAATATCTTCCATAATAATTACGCAGTTAATTTAGGTGGTGGAGTTTCGATCACTACAAGCAGTGCCACTGCAGGTTTCTACAACGACACATTTCACGAAAATAATGCAGGTGATGCTGGTGGTGGCATAGATTTCTATTCCTTAAGCAGTAGTACAAACGTAAATATCTATAATGCCATAATCTATGGCAGTGCACCTCAGGCAATCTCTCAATCCGGGGTTGGAAGTGTCTTAGCTTCTTATTCTGATATTGATGGTGGAACTGGACAATCATGGTTTGGAACTGGCTGCATTGATGCGAATCCTTTATTCACTGACCCAGCGAATGGAGATTTCCATCTTCAGGCAGGGTCTCCTTGTATCGATGCTGGAAATTCTTCTCCATGGATTCCTTCTACTGATTTCGATGGTAATCCCAGGGTTTCAGGTTCTGAAGTTGATATGGGTGCTTTAGAATATGGATCTGGCGTGAGTAATGCCCCAAATATTTCCATATCTCCTGCATCAAATGACTTTGGAAGCATAACTGTTGGAAGTTCATCATCACCACAGACCTTTACAATATCAAATACAGGGACAGCAGACCTTATCATAAGCTCCATGAGTATCACAGGTTCAGACAGCGACCAGTTCACACTTCAGGCAGGTACATGTACA
>FWPV01000569.1_pt1 | contig 48174 bp, 30 predicted proteins | sample 2228371 | NCBI WGS metagenome assembly FWPV01 (sample SAMEA103939776, study PRJEB20133) | metagenome | reverse complement strand
CTCTGAGTTGCCTTTACTACATCCAACAACGGGTGACCGACAAATTCCACATCAATTCCAATCTCTTTATATAACTCCACTTCGAAAGGCAATATTACAAACATTTTATCTACAACTTTTTTGATTGTGTTAATACGTGAACGATGCCATGCCCATACCTGCGGACTAATATAATATACTACCCTAATCCCATATCGTTTGGCAATTTTTGCAAATCGCAAATTAAAACCCGGATAATCGATTAGTAACAAAATATCAGGTCTTTTGAATTTTAGGATTTGTTCAAGTGTATGTTCCATTGTACGAATAAAAGGGAGATGTTTTACCACTTCTGCAAAACCCATAAAATTCACTTCATGAATATGGTAAATAAGTTCCATCCCTTCTTTCTTCATTGCATCTCCGCCTACCCCGAATACTTCGATATGCGGATTCTTCCGTTTAAGCTCACGTACAACACCCGAACCATGGAGATCTCCCGATGCTTCGCCAGCAATTATCATTATCCGTTGCAGCATATCAGCGAACAATCCAAATACATGTGAGTATTGAAATAACAATTATCAAAGCCTGAAACGTTCGTTGTTCCGACCGTAGAGCTTCGCTCCACCGTGGTTGTTGATGTTCCTGTGATGGATGAGTATACTTTTTAAAAGAAAAAATAAACCGTGGTACACTTTGACGATATTGCTCATACACATTACCAAATTCCTTCGAAAGGAATTCTTCTTCGAGCAACACAATTTGATAATATTGGAAAATAAACCAACCCGCTGCAACAAGTGTCAACCAGGGGAATAATGAATTAGACATTATTCCAATACCAATATATGTAGTTATGTTACCAACATACAACGGATTACGTACGTATGCAAAAGGACCTGAGACAATAACTTCCGGTGCACCAACACTGCCTGTAACACGTGTGAGACTACCGGCGTAAGCCACACCCCAAAAGCGCAACGACTCACCGATAAGTACAAACATGAACCCGATACTCATACTAATTAATGTCGGTTCTGCAAAAACCAACATTACAATTAAAAATGGAATAGGACTATAACTACGATACCTGAAAAGATATTGACGAAACGTTTTCATATTCTATCCTTGCATAAAAACCATCTTTCGTGCCATTGCTGCTTCCTGACGATGCCGAAGGCGTTTTCGCTGGAGAAGTTGCTCCATTTTATTCTGAACATCAGCAAATGTTTTATATTCAAAATATGTGATATTGAACTGTTGACAGTATGGTATAAGTCGGCGCTTTGCAAAAACAATATCTGCATACCGTATAGGGCATTGGTCAGAGAATCCATCGCCGATATACACAATAATATCTTCATCAGCCGATTGTACAAGCATGTGATTGCGTTTACAATTACCACAGTCTGAACATTCTTCATCAGTATACGGAAATGTTACTGTTATTATCGTTTTGCCATTAACTTCTGTAAAATGTGTCTTATTTGCGTAAAATGTGAGGTGGGAAAGAGAGTGCTTTTGTAATAATGTATGGATATAAAAATCTAAACCATCACTCAATATTGTCAAGGGAATTTTGTGAGTATTACAAAAAGCTACAAACTTCGGAAACGTACTATCTACTGCAAACTTGTTAACAAATGTCTGCACTTCATCTTTCGTTAATGGTGGCAAAAGTTCACACTCTCTACGCAAAAACTCTTTGCCACCGATTTTTCCTTCTAACAAAGGTTTAACAAGTTCGTCTGCACGTTCACCAAGAAAATGTCTGAAAAAAAGCTCACCTACATCTTCCGTCGAAATTGTGCCGTCAAAATCGCAAAATACACGAATCATAACGAAGCTTCTTTTCCTATTGATTCCTGAAAACGTACAGAAACGAGCTTTGATACACCCTCTTCTTCCATTGTTACACCATACATTGCGTGTGCTGCTTCCATAGTGCGTTTGTTATGTGTAACAACGATAAACTGAGTGTCTTTTGAAAATTTATGAAGAATGCGGGTAAAGCGATCAATATTTGTATCGTCCAACGGTGCATCTACTTCGTCGAGAATACAGAATGGACTTGGTTTGACAAGATAAATAGCAAACAAAAGTGCAATTGCTGTGAGAGTTTTTTCACCACCGGAGAGTAAATCAATCGAAGTCGGACGTTTCCCTCTCGGTCGTGCTACAATTTCAATTTTTGCTTCGAGCGGATCGACCCCTTCTTCCAATCGCAGATCGCATTCATCTCCCTCATCAAACAATGTTTTAAATGTTGATATAAAGTTATCTCTGATTTGTTCAAATGTTGCCTGAAATTGCTTTTGAGCTGTGGTGTTAATTTCTTCAATCGTTTCGAGCAGTGTCTTTTCAGACTGTTCAAGATCATCGCGTTGAGCAATCATAAAATCGAGACGCTCTTTTTCACTCTTATATTCATCGAATGCCGCAAAATTTACAGCACCAAGGGATGCAATTTTATCTTTAAGAATTTGCACTTCATCCCGTGCTGCAACAAAATCGTACGATGCTGCATGTTCTTTATCACTCTCATTGACTTCGAGCATTATATTGTAGTCTTCTTTCGCCCGTTCACGTAAGTTCTCGGCACGTACGGTAAGTTCCTGAATTTTCATCTCAAGGTCATACGCGGCTTTCAAAGATCCTTCCTGCTTTAAACGCTCATCTTTCAATGTTAATTCAAGTTCGTGAATCTGTGTACGCTTAGCGACATATAGATTATCAACATTCTTTTTTGAACTAAGTATAGAATCGTATACTCCTTTTAATTCGCTTAACGCTGAATCAATTTCTTGTAACTGTGTTGTCAGACTAACGATGTCATTCCGCGCTTCTTCAATTTCCTGTGTTCGTAATTCAGAAGTAACATCAAGTGATTGTATTGTTGATTCAGCATGCTCGATGGATTGTTGGTAGCTTCGTTCTTCTGCTCTAAGATTCATTACTGCCATCGTAGCTTCGTTGGCTACACGGGAATATTCATTCCACAGCGCTTCGAGCGTTTCTACTTCTTTGGCAATTGCACCAACCTGTTGCTCCTGCGCCGATTGACGAGCAGTTAATTCCTCTATTGCCGGTGCAAATTTCTCAAGCTCTGAACTGAGTACTTCTATTTCTTCTTGCAGCTTTTTTTTCTCTGCTGTATTTCGATCTATACTCTCCTGAGCTCTCTTCTTTTCAAATTCAACCTGAGCTATACGAATTTCGACAGAGGTTTTTTGTTGCTCTATTGTGCGAACCATTTCCGTTAACTTTTTAAGGTCAACATTATTCAGTGTTTGCTGAGTATTTTGTAACTGATCAAGTATTTCTTCATGTTTTTTTCGTAGTTCAGCAACTTCCTGTGTTAGTTCTTCAAGTTGTGCACGTTTACTAATATGCCCACCTTCATCTTGTCTTACACTTCCACCTCGTACAACTCCCCGACCTGTCACAACTTCACCATCAAGTGTTATACAGCGAAGTGAGGGATGTTGTGAAACGATTGAAAATGCAGCATCAACATTTACAGTAATTAGCGTATCAGCCAGAAGAAATGCAAACAAAGCTTCATATTTAGGATTATAAGTAATTACATTTAATGCCCAGTTCACAATACCATTGTTATTTAAATTTATTTGTAGAGTTGTTGCTCCAGGCAATCTATCGAGACAAATAAAAGTTGCTTTCCCCTTATTATTTTGTTTAAGGAATTCCATTGCACTATATGCTTCTGTAATACTTTCTACCACAATGTATCCGGCTGCTTCTCCCAGAGCATTTTCAAGTGCAATGCGGTATTGTGCTTCTGTCGTAAAACTCTCGCCAACTGTATTCAGAATTTTATTACTCCATTCCTCGCTTGTAATAAGGTATTTTGCTCCCTCAGAGTAACCATCAAAACTTTCTACAAGACCTTTGAGAAAATCGATCCGTGCTTGCTTTCGTTCGATAAGACCAACTATTTCATGATCTTCTTTGCGAAGGCGATCTATAGCTGCGATGAGAGAAGCTTTGTACTCCTCCATTTGATGAGTATGTACTTCAGCTTCAGCAAAGGATAATCTTAATTGTTTATTTTCAGCAGTTAGTGTTTGTATTGTTGCTTCGTAATTTTTCAAATCCTCATGATAATGCGCAATTTCATCATCAATGTAGCTTATCCGACCTTTCAGGTTATCGATATGTGCCTTTATTTCACTTTCCCGTGTACGGAGTTGGGTAAGCTCGTGTAACAACACAACTACCTGATCTTGCGCTTGTTTTAATTCATCCTTCTTTGCATTGAGCTCTTTTTCAACTTCAGCAAGATTATTCTGTTTTTGTTGTGCCACTGTTTCAGATTCTTCGATCTTCCGACGTAATTCTTCAAGCAATTTTACGAATTGTGCTTGCTTCTTTTCAAGCTCTGTTCTCTGTTCCTGAATATCTACTTTTTCTTTTTGATATCGTTCAATGTTTATTTCAAGTGCACGACGTCGCTCAATAGCAGATACCTTCTTCTGCTCTAAATCATACATTGCTTTTTGTTTTTCATTGAGATCATTCTGAGTGACCGTTAATTGTTTTTCAAGTTCTTCTAGTTCCTGCCGTAACACATCGAGAAGTGCTTCTGCCTGTCGTACCTCTACTTCAAGTCTATTTTTTTCATTCACTGCACGATGAAATTCCTGACGAAGTGGTTCAAGTCGGGAATGGATGTTGGCATACTCATATCGTATTAGTTCTTCTTCTCTCTTTCGCAATAGTGCATTTAACTCACTGTACTTTTCTGCTTTTTGAGCTTGTCGTTCAAGCGAATTTACAGCTTTTTCAACCCCACGAATAATATCATTAACTCGTGTAAGATCCTGTCGAACAGTTTCTAAACGTCGTAAAGCTTCTTTTCGACGATGCTTGAATTTTGTAACACCTGCTGATTCCTCAAACAACCGCCGACGTTCATCAGAGTTCTCACTGAGAATACTCTCTACCATTTTAAGTTCAATTACAGAGTAAGCATCGGAACCCATTCCGGTATCCATGAACAAATCACGAATATCTTTAAGACGACAAAGATTTTTATTTATGTAGTATTCACTTTCGCCCGAACGAAAAACCCTTCGTGTAATTGTTACCTCGCTATACTCTGTTGGTAGAATTCCTTTTGTGTTTTCGATCGTAATAGATACCTCTGCTACATTGAGTGGTTTGCGTGATTTTGTCCCGTTGAAAATAACATCTTCCATCTTATCACTTCGCAGGGTCGTTGGCCGTTGTTCTCCAAGTACCCAGCGAATTGCATCAACCACATTTGTTTTACCACAACCGTTAGGTCCCACAATCGCAGTAATACCTGCATCAAATTTCAAATGGACCTTTTGCGCAAAGGATTTGAATCCAAATATTTCAAGTCTGGAAAGAAACATTAGAGAGTATTATGTAGTATGTGATACAAATACGTCATTACTCCACTTATTGCAGTTGTCTGTTCATAGTATATCAACACCCCTGCAATGAGTATTGATATTACAACAACAGATCCGGTAAATACCCTTAGCTTCGATATTTCATAAGTCACAGAAATTCCGCTAATCATTCTTAGAATAACCCAAAGCAAAATAATTAAGCTTATAGCTACTGTTGGAACAATATAGAGGGAATTTTCGAAAAGCTTAAAAAGTACCATTGCTATTGGAAGAAGTAATACCATTGGTAAACTACCCCAAGCAATAGCTGCAGTTGTCTGAAACCATAGAAATCTTCCACCTATAATAAATGAAACAACACGAGCAAGAAATAATCCTGCAATAAAAAGTAAGCCAAATAAAATACTTAATAGAAATATTGCTTTGAAAGGAGACCATGCCATCGAGATGACGACGCTTTTAAGTGCATTGAAGGGAATGAAGAATGTTATGATATAGTCAAACAGCATACTTGTACGAAAATAATACAGAAAACTCGAAGTCAACAATGCAAGCACAAAAGTGATATATACAACAAGAATTATTGTATGAAACAAGGTAGTGCCTCGTTTTTCGCGTACATCTTCAAAAAAATTGTACGAACGTAACAAAGCTCGTCGAATGGCTTCACTAAAACGACGATTGTATGTATAAAGATAACCCCCAATAACTGCCAGAAAAAATCCCACACTTATGTGAATATACGGAAACTCTGCCTTGTGTTTGCCTATCGGAAGCGATTCTACCCGATCATTACTGTAAAGTGCACGAATAACATCGTAGGCAAGTCTCTTTTGCCTACTAAATGACTGCAAACCACGTGGATGGATTTCGGGAGTTGTTGTCGGTACAGTCATAATCGGATGCTCACCACGCCAATCGGCATATGCATCAATAAAACTCCCTGCTACTTTGCTTTCTTTAATAACAGTATAATGTTGTACAAAAAAACGAGCTTGTGCCTGTTGAGAAAGAGGATCGCTATATCCATTCAAGTTATAATGCAGCACTTCCTTCCCGTAACCTAATATAAATGTTGGTTTTTCAGAATTCCGTCGAAGCCACTCATTCAGTTGATTGCGAAACTCTTTACTGTCATTTGAACGGGGAAATACCCCCAGACAACTGGTTGCCGATGCACATCTGTCATTCTTCAACAGCGATGTGCCATAGTATGTCGGACGTTCGTCTTGCTGTGAAAAAATGTCTGCTATTGTCGATACAAATAATTCCGCTTGAGGGTCAGCACTGTCAAAGTATGTTCCAACACCCCATGCAAAGACACTCGGTGCAGCACCTGCCATCTGAATTGCAGAGCGAGCACATCTTTCTGCCTGCTGTACTAACAGATCATTCGACATATCACGCCCAGTCATTTGCCACACAGGCAATTCGATGAATAAAAACAATCCATACCGATTACATAAATTGACAATATATGGATGTGGTGGATGAAAAGCACAACGAATTGCATTTGCTCCCAGTGCCTTGATCATGGCAATATCTTTTTCCATTAATTCATACGAAAGCGACGCACCATAGTCAGGTGAATCCTCATGCCACACAACACCTTTGAGAGTGTATGGCGCACCATTTACCTTGACGATATTTTTTTCTGTTGTTACTGAAACAAAACCCACATCGCGAATATATTGGTCAACAAGGACCGGTTGTTTGTCTTTTCTATAAAGACTCACTTTAACTCTATACAAGGTAGGACCTTCCGGTGTCCAAGGCTTTGCAGCAGGTACAGCAACAACAAGTTTTTGTTCATCACTTCCAGTTAACGAAATGTTCACAGAACTTACAGAAGCAACTACAGTATTACTGGTTAATTCAAAAACTTCGGCAACAACAGAATAAGGGATATCTAACGATACAATATTCTTTTGCAAATTTTTTACACCTGTTTCAATCAATACTTCACCATAAGCTGTCTGAGGCGTAAACCGAGTTCTTATGTTTACATAATCCAGATTCAGTCGTGGAATGACAAACAAAAAAACATCCCGCAGCAACCCGTTATAATTTTTCCACCCCCAGATCTGAGTACGTGGAGGGATATTCTGAGAGAAATCAATTTTGTTACGAACAATAACCTGAATTGTATTCGGCTGTTGACCTTTTATTACACCATCCGGTATTAGAAATTCAAATACAGAAAAACCTCCACTATGCCTACCAATAAAGATGTTATTGATAAATACTTCACATTCATTATTAACGCCATAGGAAACAAATTTGAGAGTCGACGTTGAAAGGATTGATGAATCGACTGAAATCGCCCGTTCAAAAACTGCTTCACCACAAAAATCAACAGATGATGGTACCCACGTTTCACGTTCACCCTTGATCCCCTGGAAAGTTACCTTCCATTGCCCTGAAAGATCGATTTTTTTTCTGGTTAATGTTTCGCTATAATCTCCGAACACAACCCCTTCTACAGAACTCTTTTTATTAGGATAAATAATCGGATTGGCATCGGCAATGTTATAAATGACAACCAGTAGGAACAGTACGAAGCCGCAATTGGGAAATAGTTTCTTCAAGTGTTTATTCAATTTTTTTAAATGGTTTCAGGAACTTTCTTAAATTCATTAAAATATAACATTAAATGAAAGTGAAAGCAACGAAGGAGCTTTTTCCTCCATTCAAATTTTACTTATAACCAGAATTGCTGACACTACCCCAAAAAACGATTTTGAAAACAATGTTTAGTTAAATTGAAAACGGCAACTTTATTCCTTTTCTATTATATTAAAAACAAATTATTTTACCTCCGATCATACAATCTGAAGCTTCTTCCAAAAAGTACTAGCACCGGTAATTCATAAAACATACAATTTCATACCAAAACTCTTTGCACAGATATCGCACTTTGTATAATTGTAAAAGAGCATAATTCCTTTTTATCTATCACTTTATAAAACCAAAAACTCAGGGAATAACCCCTTAATATTTTTTAATTGAATTAAAAAGCGGAATTATACCAAGAAGGCACATTTTCTTAAAAAATACCATTTTTTGACTTTCTTGACACCCCTTCCAAAAATGGTTATATTGACTATGAAACTTTTATGGGTGTTAAAGAGTTAAATTAAATGAGCGAACTCGATAACGCTCAGAAGGAAATGAATATGGAAGGAAATTTTTCAAATAGAGTACAAGAAGTAATTCGCCTAAGCCGCGAAGAAGCTATCCGGTTAGGCCACGATTATATCGGAACAGAACACCTTCTGCTGGGAATAATACGTGAAGGTGAGGGAATTGCCGTTAAAATACTTCGTAACTTGGGTGTCGATCTATATAAATTAAAGAAAACTATTGAAGACACAGTACGTACATCCGGAGGTACGTTAACGATAGGTAATATACCTCTTACCAAACAAGCTGAAAAAGTGCTGAAAATTACCTATTTAGAGGCAAAACTTTACAAATCCGATATTATTGGTACAGAGCATTTACTCTTATCGTTACTTCGAGACGATGATAATATTGCAGCCCAGATATTGCATCAATTCAACGTTCATTACGACACCGTACACAATGAACTGGAAAATATTATATCCGGCAAACCAACAAATCAACCATCGACTCATTCTTCAACGCACAGCCATCACGAAAAGAAGCAGGAACGATCAAAAACACCTGTTCTTGACAATTTTGGTCGTGATTTAACTAAACTTGCACTTGAAGACAAGCTCGATCCAATTGTTGGAAGAGAAAAGGAAATTGAACGAGTTGCTCAGGTGCTGAGTCGCAGAAAGAAGAATAATCCGGTTCTCATAGGTGAGCCAGGTGTTGGTAAATCTGCTATTGCAGAAGGACTGGCACTGCGAATTGTACAGAAAAAAGTATCACGTGTTTTACACGATAAACGCGTTGTTGCTCTCGACTTAGCTGCTTTGGTTGCTGGTACAAAGTACCGTGGGCAATTCGAAGAGCGTATGAAAGCATTGATGAATGAGCTTGAAAAAGCAAAAGATGTTATTCTTTTCATCGATGAATTGCACACAATTGTCGGAGCAGGCGGCGCAAGCGGTTCACTCGATGCTTCGAATATGTTCAAACCTGCTTTAGCCCGTGGTGATTTGCAATGCATAGGTGCCACAACGCTTGACGAATATCGGCAGTACATTGAAAAGGATGGCGCACTTGATCGACGATTCCAGAAAATAATGATTGAGCCAACAACCGTCGATGAGACAATTACCATTCTCCGAAATATTAAATCGAAGTATGAAGAACATCATGGCGTTCGTTATACCGACGAAGCTATTGAAGCCGCTGTACGATTAAGCGACCGTTACATCACAGATCGCTTTTTGCCAGATAAAGCCATCGATGTTATGGACGAAGCAGGAGCACGGGTGCACCTTGCCAACATTAAAGTTCCAAAAGAAATTCTAGAACTTGAAGAAGAAATAGAAAAAATCAGATTATCAAAAAATCAGGTAGTAAAAACACAGAACTTTGAAGAAGCTGCCAGACTCCGTGACCTTGAGAAAAAACTTCTCAACGATCTTGAAATAGCAAAACGTGATTGGGAAGCCAAAAGTCAAAGCATGATTTTTGAAGTTACAGAAGAAGACTGTGCAGCTGTGGTATCAATGATAACCAACATACCTGTCCAAAAAGTTGCTCAGAGCGAATCAGAAAAACTACTAAAAATGGAAGATGCTTTAAAAGAAGTTGTTGTCGGGCAGGACGAAGCAATCGAAAAACTGACAAAAGCAATACGTCGTGCACGGGCTGGTCTGAAAGACCCTAAAAGACCAATCGGATCGTTTATTTTCCTTGGCCCGACAGGTGTTGGAAAAACCGAACTCGCAAAAGCGCTCGCACGATACCTGTTTGACAGCGAAGATGCACTGGTGCGTATTGATATGAGCGAATACATGGAAAAATTTGCAGTTTCACGACTCGTTGGAGCACCTCCTGGATATGTTGGTTACGAAGAAGGCGGACAGCTGACAGAAAAAGTACGACGAAAACCTTACTCCGTTGTCTTACTCGACGAAATCGAAAAAGCACATCCTGATGTATTCAATATTCTTTTGCAGGTATTGGATGATGGTATTTTGACAGATAGCAACGGTAGAAGAGTAGATTTCAAAAATACTATTCTCATTATGACTTCAAACATTGGTACGCGAGATATTAAAGTCACTGGAGGTCTTGGTTTCGGCACTTCGACGCACCAGGATAAATACAAAGCAATGAAGTCGAATATCGAAGATGCACTAAAGCGCGTCTTTAATCCTGAATTCCTCAATCGGGTTGATGATACTTTAATATTCCATCAGCTCGAACGCGAACACATAATGCAAATCGTTGATATTGCTGCCAAAGATCTCTTCAAACGATTAACAGCAATGGGTATTGGTGTTGAACTAACACAGGAAGCAAAGGAATTTCTTGCGGACAAGGGATATGATCCATCGTATGGTGCACGTCCCTTACGTCGTGCTATGATGAAATATGTCGAAGATCCACTTGCTGAAGAAATTCTTAAAGGCACTTTCACTAAAGGTTCAACAGTACGTGTAAAATACAACAAAGATAAAGACGAACTTTACTTTATCAATGCAGCTGACGATCAGGAAGAAGAAATTGTCCGAAAAGAAGAATTAAGTGATGCAACTTCTTTATCGTAGCAATACTTAACTACTTCTATTACAATCGGAATCCCTCATATAAGAGGGATTTCTTTTTTATAGACAATGAAGAAATATATCCTTTTCAATAAGCCTTTCGGTGTGGTTTCTCAGTTTACTCCAGTTGTAGGTTACAAATCACTTAAAGATTTTGGACCGTTTCCCACAGATGTGTACCCTGTTGGGCGTCTTGATGCAGATAGTGAAGGACTTCTGTTGCTAACAAACGACAATCGTGTTAAACACCGCCTTATAACTCCGGAATTTGAACACCCGCGTCGTTACTGGGCTCAGGTAGAAGGTATCCCATCAGAGCACGCTCTTAATCAACTCAGAAACGGAATACTCATTGAAAGAAAGCAAACTAAACCAGCAACCGTTTTTATTCTAGAACCTCAACCAAACGTACCTCCCCGTTCTAAACCAATTCGATACAGAAAAAACATACCAACCACATGGATCGAACTTGAACTACGAGAAGGAAGAAACAGACAGGTACGGAAAATGACAGCAGCCGTTGGACATCCTACCCTAAGGCTTATACGTATAGCTCTTACCTTCTTAACACTCGATGGTCTTGCTTCAGGACAACACCGTTATTTAACAACAGAAGAAATTCAAAAGCTTTATACCACTCTCACAATAAACCCACTTTAATTCGGTGGTAAATATAGAACTCGTCGTAATTGCGTTTCAGGGATTACATTCATAACCGGATTTGATACCTGAACATATGGTGGGAGAATCGGGAACTTTGCCTCAAGTAACAATTTCACGGTATCATCCGATGCAATAGATAAATCAAGTGGTATTATAAGTACAGAATCAGGATAAACAAATTTCAAATCTACAGTCGAAAGCGTTCGAGAAAAATAAAAAGGTGTTTGAACACTAAGGATCTTTGACTTTGTTACAATTGAACATTGCAAATCCATTGGTACATGCATAGAACTCACTTTTATTTTCACACTTTTCTGAGTGCTTAATGAATTACAATTGCTATTGAGATCCAATAATTCAACATTGAACCATTGAGGTATTGAATCAGAAAAAGGTATTTCTGTCTTTATTATCCGTTGGTCTATTGTTGTATCGTTTATTGGTGTACGAAGTATTGTATTTGTAATATACTCCGAACTCTCTAAGGAAATGGTTGCACTATCTGCTGAGTATTCTTTGAATGTTGCTTTAACGGACGGAGCCCAAATACTATTGTGAGAAGGAAGAAGTAGTAGCAGAAACATAATCAGAACTCCTGTAATAGCAAACACTATTATACTTTTCTTTCGCCACCGTTTAAATTGTTCCGATAGTTCAAAAGAAGATTGCGATAATATAGCTGCCAAAAGCATGGCAGCAGGCAAAAACCATAAGACAAAAAATACAGGGGGTATAAGCTGTAGTATAATTCCTGCAGGTAGTGTAAGAATGTGCTGAAGCACAACCATTCTCGCAATCATATCAAATCCTTCGTTAAAACTTATTTGAATCAGCGGGTAGAGAGCAACAAACCATAAAATAATTTTTACGATAACAGATGGAATGATAACGATAAACCCAACAACAAAAATACTAACTGCAGGATATACCGCAAGCCGTACATTGAAAAGAAGTAATAGAACAGTATAAATACCTAAAACAATCAGTACACGGATATACCATTTTATTGGAGAGTGGGATTTAAAAAGCAGGAGAAGTTGTTTGGAAAAAAACAACATCGTAACGATACTACAAAAAATTGCAAACAAAACATAAAGATCTAAATCCACTAACCAGGGATAACGTACCCCTTTTAGAATACCAACCAGACTTTCAGAAACCCAGCCAGCCATGACAATAATAAACATAAAGAACAGTAACTGCAGTGCAGGCACTTTTTTCCGTTGATTCATTTCTGTATTAAGTGAATTCGATCTAAGAGCAATAGTAACGGGAGTAATAATTAACGATGACACAACAAAAAGCCAGAGAAGCCACAGTGGTATAAAAAACAAATAATTTCCAGCTGCAACAAGATGATAGTATTGAGGTTTTTCTATCAACGGCAGATGGTCAAATCTTTTAACAAGATGGTATGTAAGCTCCGTACTTCGTTTTAATCCGGAAGTGTTAAGGTTCACTATATTATCCTGTGGTGTATGGAATGGATCGTTGAGAGACGAAGAAAAACATATCGCCGGTATTGATTTTTGAAGGAACGGAAGATGATCAGATCCAATACCACCACCAGCAAGTGCATTACTCAGAGTAAAAAAGTTTGTAGGGTAGCTTAAACCTCCGTATCCGAGAGAGTCAAGAATTTCATCTGATAACCGTACTATTGAGACAGGTGTATTACCTGCTTTCGACTCAACCAGAGCAATGAGTTTGTCATTTCCATTTGCCATGTCGAGTTGTAACATTAACAATACACTATCTATAAGCGGAAAAGTTTGCACAAAATATTCTGAACCCTGCGTACCAATTTCTTCTGCCCCAAATAGGCAAAAAACAATCGTCAGATTCAGAGAATCATGTGAAAGCATTCGTGCCAGCTCTATAACACACGCGCTTCCTGAAGCATTATCAATTGCACCTGGTGTGTATGGGGATTCACTATCAATATGTGCACCAATAACGATACAACGTTGGCTGTTCCCTTTTTTAATTCCTACTACTACTCCACTTTTGCCATTAACGTAACTTTTATTTAAATCCATTATGGTAAAAGTATCTATATACGACACCAAACCATATTCGTGAAATTTTTGTTGTGCATAACTCAACGACCTGAGTTCCTGGAGTGATCCGGCCGGACGTGGTCCGATTGTTTCTGCAAACTTTTTCAAATGCACCAAAGCACTATCTAGCTCAAAGAATGTCTGACTCTGAAGAAAACCTATCGTAAAAAGGAGTAAAGTAATTGCTTTCAGCAATAACTTATTCATTGACGAGATACTTAGAGTAAAATTCGTATAAAGTTTTAGCGTAATCTTCACCTCCTACCTCCCAAACATTACTATGATTTGCCTCTTCAACGAAATAGAGAGCCTTTGGTTCATTTGCCTGTTCAAAAAGTTGTTGAGCATATTCAGGCTTAATGAGTGAGTCCTTTTTACCATGGGCAATCAGTATTGGGCAAGTAACTCGCTTAATATCATTTATTGGTGCAACAAGTCTTGCTTTGAAATTTGCAAATCGCTGCGATTGAACCAAAGCAACATTTCGCAAAAAATGCCATGGAAGTTTTATAATCCGTTTCTGGTAATCAACAAAAATTGTACGGAGAGCCGTAAAACTTCCCTCCGATACAACAGCAGCTATTCTTTTATCTATTGTTGCAGTTTGGATAGCAATAGCTCCACCCATCGAGGTTCCGAAAAGACCTATACGTCCCACAGAAATATCCTTCCTGCCAAGTAATACATTAATAGCAGTTGAAACATCGTATTTTTCGTAGAAGCCATACGTGCAATAATTCCCCTCGCTAGTACCATGAGCACGCAGATCGAACAGCAAAATGTTATATCCCTTTTCAAAAAAATACTTTGCAAACGGGAGGCCAGCTATCATACAATCACCAACTCCGTGGAGATAAACAAGAGTTGCCCGTGCATCAGATCTGACAATGAACCAACCTCGCAAAATAAAACCATCGAATGTTTCGAAAGAAACATCTTGCCAAGGCAGTTGCAACTCGGACGGATGCACAACCTGCTGACGTTGCTTATACCATTCCTCTGTCCTTCGTGTCGGTTTTAACAAAATTAAGGGTCCGGCTACATATAGAACAAAAGAAGCCTGAATGAAAAATAATACAGAGAGTATAACTAAATCGATGAGAATATTCATTTATTAACCTACAGTGGTTATTGTCAATATAGAAACGATGCACTTCGAATGCAAGTAACACAACCAGTTCTGAGGATTTGTACATGCAAAAAAAAACCCGCTCATTTATTGAGCGGGATTGAGAAAAATGATTTATGAAATATAACTTATGCTTTACCAGCACTGCCAAGCACGTTAATAATTTTATGCTTATACAGTTCTTTCAACTGATCACGAGCGGGTCCAAGATATTTTCGTGGATCAAATTCTGCCGGATTTTCAGCCAGCACTTTTCGAACTGCTGCAGTCATTGCAAGTCGGCCATCCGAATCTATATTAATTTTGCAAACAGCCGAGGCAGCAGCACGACGAAGCTGATCTTCAGGTATTCCAACAGCATCTTTCAATTTACCACCATACGTGTTGATTGTGCGCACCAAATCGACCGGTACCGAAGAAGCACCGTGAAGCACAATCGGAAAACCTGGTATTCTTTTTTCGATTTCTTCAAGAATATCGAACCGAAGTGGAGGTGGCACCAAAACTCCATCAGCTGTACGTGTGCATTGTTCAGGTTTAAATTTATTTGCTCCGTGCGATGTACCGATGGAAATTGCCAGAGAATCAACACCCGTTTTGCTTACGAAGTCTTCAACTTCCTCGGGTTTTGTGTAATGTGTTACTTCGCTTGATACTTCATCTTCAATACCGGCGAGCACACCCAATTCACCTTCCACAGTTACATCGTATTGATGAGCAAAATCAACAACCTTCTTTGTAAGTTCAACATTCTGCTCATATGGAAAATGCGATCCATCAATCATAACAGATGAAAAGCCTGATTCTATACATGCTTTACATAGCTCAAACGAATCTCCATGATCTAAATGGAGTACAATCGGTATTGGATATCCCAATTCCTTTGCATAGTCTACTGCACCTTTTGCAAGATGCTTCAACAGTGTTTGATTAGCGTATTTTCGCGCACCACTTGAAACCTGAAGAATAACAGGAGATTTTGTTTCGACGCAGGCACCAATAATTGCCTGAAGCTGTTCAAGATTGTTAAAATTAAATGCCGGGATAGCATAACCACCTTTTACAGCTTTTGCAAAAATCTCGCGTGAATTTACCAAACCTAATTCTTTATAGTGTGTCATAGTTACTATCTCTTACTTAATTGTTTCTACCACAACTTGTTAATTCAGAAGAGATTTATACATACTGTTCTCCAGTTGTGTGGTATTCCAACTGGTTCTCTTCTTTGCTTTCTCTTCAATCCTTACAAATGCGCATTGTATTACAATTGTCGGAAGATTTATCATTTCCGATAAATCTTCCTTTGAACCTCGATTAATACAAGAACATCGGCTTACCTAACAAATGTGCAACCTTCGGACGATATTGATCGACATTATAGAGTTCGTCCACATCAACACGTTTCTTCCCTTCCGATATTGTACTTGCAGAAATGGTTGTATACTTACCATCTCTCAATGCAACCATTCTTCCGGATTTTTTCTGAAGTAGTAAATCGGCTGCCAGATACCCGTAAGTAGTTGCGACCATTCTGTCAAGCGCATCGGGAGCACCACTACGCATAAGATATCCGAGCTGTTGCACCATAACACCAACACCGGCACGCTTTTCAATTTCTTTTCCGATATATTCACCTATACCGCCAAGCTTTTTATGACCATATGCATCTTCCTGACCACTGAGGAACATACCACCACCAATTGGTTTTGCACCTTCAGACACTGTCATAATAGCATAGTGGCTTGGATTGTTTTTGCGGTCTTCTACAAGGAAGTTAACAAGCTTATCAATATCAAAATCAACTTCCGAAATAATTGCACGGTCAACGTTTGCTAAATATGCAGAAATAAGAGATGTTTCACCGGAATAACGACCGAAAAGTTCAATAACACCAATTCTTTCATGTGAACCCACAGGTGTACGCATGGCATGAATAAATTCAACACTCCTTGTTACTGCTGTTGAAAATCCGATACAATAGTCCGTGCCATAAACATCGTTATCCATTGTTTTAGGTACACAGACCATCGGATAGCCTTCTTTATGAAGACGCACGGCATAACTCAGTGTATCATCACCACCAATAGCAATTAATCCATCCAGCTTCAGATGTTCCAGCACACGTAAGGCATGAGGAGTGCAATCTGCAGGTTCTGTTCCATTGGGATGTTCGAATTTTCCTTTTAAAAATTCCGGCATATCCTTTGGTTTTACTCTGCCAGGATTGGTACGTGAAGTATGTAAAAAGGTTCCACCCGTACGATCAATAGTACGAATTACTTTTGGATCCAACGGAAGCACATATTCCTGATGTGTTGCCGGATCATCAGGATTGTAATTCAAAAGAGCAGCCCATCCACGACGCAATCCGATAATCTCGTGTCCTTCTTCCATTATTCGTGTCGCAGCTGCTTTGATACATGAGTTCAAACCAGGTACATCACCACCACCAGTAAGAATACCAACACGCATTTTTTATACCCTTTCTTAAATGAAACAAATTCCTGTTTTTTAATTATACTTCCTTTGTTCTAACACTCCTTCATTAAAAAACTACCTTAACAAAGGAACTATTTTGGAAAAGACCATAAACCATTTAAATTAAATCAATAAATGTTACATATTCCACTGTAAATTACAAATTATCCAAAATCGGAATTTATGCGTCTAATTAAAAGAAGGAACAATGGTTTACCTTGACAAAGGCTCTATTTATGGTTAATTTTTCATAAGTATACCAATGAAAAAAAGAGAAGAACATCCGAAACATCTAACTGAACGTGAGCAAAGTATTCTACGCCACGTTGTACACAACTATATTCGCACCGCAACTCCGGTCGGCTCGCGTTATATTTCAAAGCATCTGGAGTCTTCCCTAAGTCCTGCATCGATACGCAACGTACTGGCCGACCTCGAGGATGCTGGTTATTTATCGCATCCACATACTTCTGCCGGAAGAATTCCGACCGATTTAGGATACCGCTTCTATATCAACTATTTAATGGAGATGGAGCAAATTTCGGAAGAAGAAAGAAAAGTCATTAATGAGCAACTCGATCAGGTAAACGATACAGAAGAGCTTTTACGGGAAACTTCGAAACTTTTAGGGCAAATATCACGTCAATTAAGTGTTGTAACATCACCACATCTCAGTAGTGGAATTTTTGAAAAAATTGAGCTCGTTACCATTTCGAGCACAAAAATTCTGGTGGTTATTTCCATCCGAAGTGGAATTGTACGTACCATTATGATGGAAGTAGGATGCGAAATCAAACGTGAGCACCTTGAAGAAATCAGTCACACACTCAACGAACGAATAGCGGGGTTAACACTACGCGAAATTCGGGATACATTTGTAGACAGAGTACGAGACCTTCAGACATATGCAAGTGGTCTTGTTCGTCTTTTTATCGATTCGGTCGATTTACTTTTTACCGATAATAAAGAAAAAGAACGCTTACACATTGCTGGTACAAAAAGTATTATTGAGCAGCCCGAATTTGTAGACCCCAAAAACTTCCGAAGCGTTATAGAACTAATTGAAAATGAAGATATTATTGTTCACTTGCTCGAAAAACATGATGAACAGCAAAAAGGTGCTGTTGTAACAATTGGCAGCGAAAACGAAGACGATACAGCAAAAGATTATAGCATCATTACATCCACCTACGAAGTTGATGGTGTTGTAGGGAGAGTAGGAGTCATTGGTCCGACAAGAATGAATTACTCTAAAGTAATTCCTCTTGTTGATTATGTCGCGCAAGCAATAGCACGTATGTTACGTAGTTAATACTTTGATAGGAGAAATGAGAAACCATATGCAGGAACAACAGAACATCTTAAACAATAACAACAGTACAGAACAAACAACCGAACAACAACCAAAGGGCGAACTCCCTGAAGTAACTCCACCAATTGTGGAGTTAGAAGAACTCCAAAAACAGATTGATTATTATAAGGATTTGCTTTTAAGAAAAGCCGCTGAATTTGAAAATTACAAACGTCGTATAGAACAAGAAAGCGCAAATATCATCAAATATGCAAACGAAGCTTTACTTTTGGATCTCTTACCTATTGTTGATGACATTGAACGATCTTTAAAACATGGTAAAGAAAAAACAGATTACGATGGTTTATTAAAGGGGATTGAATTGATTTATCAAAAATTCCTCAAGCTTCTTGAAAATCGTGGTGTTAAAGCATTTGAAACCGTCGGAAAAGAATTTGATGTCAATTATCATGATGCACTAATGCAAATTCCCCGCAGTGATATACCTCCTCACACAGTTGTTGAAGAAGTGGAAAAAGGTTACTTGTTAAACGATAAGGTACTACGACATGCGAAAGTTGTCGTATCGGCAGAGGCACCAGCGGGAAACACTAAGGAGACAACCTGATTATGGCAAAGCGTGATTTCTATGAAATACTTGGTGTGCCTCGCACAGCAACACAGGAAGAAATAAAAAAAGCCTATCGGCAAATGGCTTTAAAGTATCATCCCGACAGAAATCCGGGTAATAAAGAGGCAGAAGAAAAATTCAAAGAAGCAGCAGAGGCATATGAAGTACTCAGTGATCCTGAAAAACGGCAACGATACGATCAGTTCGGTCATGATGGGTTACGTGGTACTAACTACCGTGACTTTACGGATATCAATGATATCTTTACAACTTTTAGTGATATATTCACCGGCGGTTTTGGTGGCTCTATTTTTGATGATTTCTTTGGCACAGGCCAACGCAGGCGACGTAGCTCTGCACAACAGGGACAACCTGGTTCCGATCTTCGTATTCAATTACCGTTAACACTCGAAGAAATTGCAAAAGGCACAGAAAAGAAAATCAAAGTCAAACGCCTGAAGAAGTGCGACGTCTGTGGTGGCTCTGGTGCAAAATCGACCAGCGGAAAAACAGTATGTCCGCAATGTGGAGGTACCGGAGAACTGCGACAGGTTTCACGCTCTATGTTCGGTCAGTTTGTCAACATTACAACATGTCCAACCTGTGGTGGCGAAGGAAAAATTATTAAAGATCCCTGCTCTGCCTGCAAAGGCGAAGGACGCGTTCAAGGTGAATCGACAATTAAAGTTACAGTACCTGCCGGGGTACAGGATGGAAATTACATTCCACTGCGTGGTCAGGGAAATGCAGGAAGACATAATGGACCCGCCGGTGACCTTATCGTTGTTATACAAGAACTTCCGCATGAATATTTCAAACGGAATGGGGATGATATTATTTATGATTTGTGGATCAGCTACCCAACTGCTGTACTCGGTGGAGAAGTTGAAATCCCCACACTAACAGGGAAAGCTAAACTTATAATCGATCCCGGTACACCAGCAGGACGCTTACTCCGAATGAAAGAACGAGGTATTCCACATCTCAATAGTTATGGTAAAGGAGATCAATTAGTTCGTATCAATATCTGGGTGCCACAAAAAGTTAATGCAAAAGAAAAAGAATTACTCCGGGAACTTGCAAAGAATGAACACATCAATCCAACAGAAGAGGATATACGGAGTACTCAAAGTCGTTCGTTTTTCGAAAAAATAAAAGATGTTTTCTCCTAATACAAAAAAGCAACGCCTGTCTGAGTGGCTTGCTTTAACAAAAACTGAAAAAGGTGTTATCATATTCCTGATAACAACATTATTAATTGGTGCAGGTATTCGGTTGTACAAATACTTATTTTATACACAAGACAATTACAACTATTCAATCAGCGATAGTATTTTTACAGTGCATAGCAGTACGGCAGATTCTCTTTTAAGTAAACAAGTTGAGAACAAAAAAACAGAATTAAAACAACCTGGCATTGTAAACATTAACAAAGCAACTAAACTCGAGCTTGTAGCATTACCAGGTATTGGCAATACAATTGCAGAACGTATTATTCGCCACCGTGATTCTATAGGAAGATTTCGTTCTGCCGATGAACTGCTTAATATTAAAGGCATATCAAAGAAAAAACTTGAGCAAATTAAGCAGTATATTACAGTACAATAACCACCGAAGGAACAAACTATGAAATCTGGTCGCTATCTGGGTATCTCGTTCTACGGAGGCATGATTCAATGTGCAGAAATTGATCATGGTAAAAAAGCTACCGTTACAGCGCTTGCAGAGCTTCCTCTCGAAGCATCTCTAACAACAATTGGTAGCGAAAACGGACAAAGTGAACACTTGCTGAAGATGCTTAGTCGTGAGCTTTTAACTTTTATCAGAAGGCATAAAATAGAGGCACAATATATTTCGTATGCAGTACCAACCGATACTGTTTTCATTAACATCATCCCACTCGATACATCACTTGGAACAGCAGAAATTCCCAACTATATTCGATGGGAGTTTTCTCAGTATCATCCATCGATCGATGCTCAAACACTTGTTTTTGATTATTATTCACTTCCTACTGTAAGCGACGAAGCACATCAAACATTTATCGCAGGAATACCACGCACACTTGTAAAATTTTTACAAAAACTCTCCACAGCTGTACATCTGAAACTATGTGTTGTGGATATCGACCAGTTCAGTACAGAAAAAAGTCTCTTAGCAAATTATCCGGAAATCTCGAGTCACGATATTGCTCTTATAGGAATAAGACCGGATCGGATTGATGCAAGCCTTATCCATAATGGCGAAATGAGCGATTACCGGCTGTTTCAGATACAACCAAACGAAATTCCGACAAGAGTAATCCGTGAGTATATTCAATACGTAAAAAATAAATTCAATAACACACCGGAAGCACTGATACTTCACGGTACACAGTTTACTCAGAATTATGTTGTTGTTCTACGTAATGAAATCGGAATAGATCAAACAGTAGCATTAAATTCACTTCGCAAAATACGATATGCAAGTGGAATTCCTGTTCAACTTCTCAAAGAAAATTTCCGCTTTGCATCAGCAATCGGAGTAGCTTTGCGCACACGATGAGAATTATCAGCGGCCAGTATCGCGGAAGAAAAATAGTAACAGTTCGTGATCGCACAGTACGACCAACAACCGATCGTGCTAAACAATCAATTTTCGATACACTATCTAATAAGCTCTGTTTTGAAGGAATAAAAGTACTTGACCTTTTCGCCGGCAGCGGAAGCCTTGGACTCGAAGCTTTAAGTCGTGGCGCTGCTTCTGTAGTATTTGTCGAATTAAACTCTGCAGTCATTAAAACGCTTCAAAAAAATATCGACTCTCTCGGTTGTAGTAACCAAACCCAAATTATTCAGGCTGATGTATTTCGTTATCTCCGACATGCAGAAGAGATGTTCGATCTCGTTTTTGCAGATCCTCCGTATAAACTCGAAACCATAGGAACAATTCCTAATGCTATTTTCGATTCGGGAGTGTTATACGAAAACTCCTATGTAGTTATGGAACATAGTAAAGAATCATACATTGAACTGGATGACTCGAAGTACGATATTTTACAAAAGCCATTTGGTCAAACAATTGCACTCATTCTCCGGGCTAAATACTCATCACAAAAAAGCAATCTCTAAACAAATACACCCGTTTGTTATCACTAGTAGAGAATCAACTTCTATACTACGGAACAGCTTGTGAGTATTAAAAATGTTTCGGAATTGAATACATATTCTTCACCCAGAAATAGAAGTTATTTGTAACCCATTTTACAAAAAATAAACCATCCGGGTATACCAAATATACTGCTTAACACCTATTATATACTTTGCTCCGCCAAATTTCAGTATTAATAGCAATTACGGGTTCAATTTCTTACAATCCTCCAGTAAATAAAAGATTTTATTGGGTATCTACGATCCGCTTTTTTGGTAAAAGGTGGGGCTATCAAAACGTACTTCCAAAACATTGGAACAAAACGACCAGTAACCGCCTTCAGGAAGCAATAGAGCATTTTTTTGATAAAAAGTAAAAAAAATCCCTCGAATTAATTGATTCTACCTGAACTTCTGTGTAAATTTCGGCGTTGCCAAGAAGGTATTGTAAGCAAAAAACAATGAATATTTCCGTATTTGCATCCGGGCGCGGATCAAATTTTCAATCTATTGTTTCTGCCTGTAAAAAAGGAGAACTTCCTGCACGTATTGTTGTACTTATAACAAATCGTGCTGATGCAGGTGCCCGGGATATTGCAATGAAGGAACAAATTCCTTCCGTACATATCAGCAGAAATCAATTTGCCAGTGACGATGAGTATTCAAGACACCTTCTGACAACACTAAAACAATACAACACAGAGTATATAGCTCTTGCAGGATATCTGAAAAAAATACCTGCAGAAATTGTACGTGAGTATCGTTACCGTATTCTCAACATACACCCGGCGCTTCTTCCGCTCTTCGGTGGTTCAGGAATGTATGGGCATCACGTGCACGAGGCGGTTCTTGCCAGTGGAATGAAAGTAAGCGGAGCAACAGTACATTTTGTTGATGAAGAGTACGATCGTGGTCCTATTCTCATTCAACAATGTGTACCGATCGACCGCAATGATTCAGTAAAAACATTAGCAGCAAAAGTGTTGAAGGTTGAACATACAATTTATCCTCTTGCATTAAAAGCATTAGCAGAACAACGAGTGATAATAGAGGGTACAAAAGCCTGGATAATAGATTGATTAATTATGAGTGAACAATTATTACCTATTCGTAGAGCATTAATTAGTGTTTCCGACAAAAAAGGAATTGTCGAATTTGCAAAACAGTTGCAAGAGTTGAACGTAAAAATTATTTCAACCGGTGGTACATACGATACATTGAAAAAAGCCGGAATTCAGGTCAAGCAGGTTTCGGAAATTACCGGTTTTCCGGAAATTCTCGATGGACGAGTAAAAACACTTCATCCAAAAATACATGGCGGAATACTTGCAATTTTAGATAACGCAGAACACTGCGAGCAACTACGACAACACAATATACAACCTATCGATCTGGTTGTTGTAAATCTTTATCCATTTGAACAGACCATCGGAAAAGAGAATGTTTCCTTTGAAGAAGTAATAGAGAATATAGATATCGGTGGTCCCTCGATGGTACGTGCAGCTGCCAAAAATTTCAAATATACAGCAGTTATTGTAAATCCCGATCTTTATGGAGTGATTATCGAAGAACTGCAGCAACAGCACGGTGCTCTATCAATTCATACACGTTTTCAATTAGCAGTAAGTGCATTTCAGCATACAGCTCATTACGACAGTGTTATTGCAAATTACCTGGCAACTCTTACACCTCGCCAAACATTACCGGAAACATTCACTTTTTCCGTGCGAAAAGAACAATCATTACGATATGGTGAAAATCCACATCAGGCTGCAGCACTTTATGGTTCTTTCGGTCACTACTTTTCACAACTTCACGGCAAAGAGCTTTCATACAACAATATACTGGATATCAACGCTGCTGCACTCCTGTGCGCTGAATTCGACGAACCAACAGCAGTAATTGTAAAGCACAACAATCCTTGTGGTGTCGCTTCAGCATCAACACTCATCGAAGCATACCGGTCTGCCTATTCAACAGATAAAACATCTGCATTCGGTGGTATTGTGTGCGTCAACAAACCGTTAGATAAAACAACGGCTGAAGCCATTAATGAAATATTTACAGAAGTCATTATTGCCCCTGAGTATGAACATGGTGTATTAGAATTTCTGACAAAGAAAAAAGATCGCCGCTTAATGAAGCAGCTTAAAAATTTACGACTTGAGAACGAGCTTGAAATCAGAAAAGTTGTCGGTGGAATGCTGGTCCAGGAACCGGATACACATCGTATCCATCAAGGTGCTTTAAAAGTTGTTACTAAAAGAGCACCAACAGATGAAGAAATGAAGGCTCTTCTCTTTGCCTGGCGTGTAGCAAAACATGTAAAATCGAACGCAATAGTATATGCATCGCAAAATCAGACGTTAGGAATTGGCGCTGGACAAATGTCCCGTGTCGATTCCTCAAAAATTGCTGCACAAAAGGCATTAGAAGCAGGCTTCGACCTACGCGGTTGTGCAGTAGCATCCGATGCGTTTTTCCCATTTGCCGATGGATTGCTCGAAGCTGTTAAAGTTGGTGCAACAGCGGTTATTCAACCTGGCGGCTCCGTACGCGATCAGGAAGTAATCCAAGCTGCAGATGAAAATAATGTTGCCATGGTTTTTACGGGAATCAGGCATTTCAGACATTAACAATAAATTATTAGAAAAATCATATGAGCATTTTTTCACTTTTTTCGGCTGACCTTGCCATCGATTTGGGAACAGCTAACACTGTTATCTGGATGAAAGGCAAGGGTATTATTCTTAACGAACCATCAATTGTAGCATTTGACCGGAACACCAAACGAATTATTGCAATAGGCAAAGAAGCGCAGGAAATGCTTGGCCGCACTCATAAAGATATTCGTACAATCCGGCCGATGCGAGATGGTGTTATTGCCGACTTCGAAATTGCAGAAGGCATGCTCAGGGAATTTATTAAAAAAATCAGTGTTGGCTGGATACCGAGTCGTCGTATTATTGTTTCGGTTCCGAGTGGAATCACTGAAGTAGAAAAACGCGCGGTACGTGATTCAGCAGAACATGCCGGTGCAAAGGAAGTACATCTTCTGGCAGAACCAATGGCAGCTGCAATAGGTATTGGTCTGGATGTCGACGCACCTGTCGGCAACATGATTGTTGATATTGGCGGTGGTACAACAGAAATTGCTGTTATCGCTCTCTCCGGCATAGTCAACGAAGAATCCAGACGTGTTGCCGGAGATGAAATGAACAATGCTATTATTCAATTCTTCAAACGAAATCATAACATTCTCATTGGCGAACGTACAGCCGAAGCTATTAAGTGTGAAGTTGGATCAGCTATGCCGCTAAAAGAAGAAATTACCATTCAGGTAAAAGGGCGTGATCTTGTAAATGGTGTACCCAAAACCACCGAAGTAAGTTCTGTCGAAATTCGCGAGGCATTAAACGAACCAATTTCCCAAATCGTAGAAGGTGTAAAAGTGACACTCGAACGTACACCACCCGAGTTATCTGCTGATATATTAGATAGAGGTATTATGCTTACCGGCGGTGGTGCCTTATTGAAAGGACTCGACGAACGTTTGCGTCTGGAAACAAATTTGCCTGTACATGTTGCTGAAGAACCTTTGTTAGCTGTTGTACGAGGTACCGGCAAAGTGCTTGAAAACATTGAAAAGTACTCCAATGTCCTTTTGAAAGGACGACGATATTAATTCATTCAATAATACAACGGGTATGCATTGCCTCCGCTCTTGCACGTTAGCTTTCTATGTTAGAACGACTTTTCCAAATTTATATTGAGTTTAAAGAATATGTTGTTTTAGCTGCATGCCTTATCGCTTCGTTGATCCTATTTACTTTAAACGATGCACCTCAGGTAAAACAAATTCGTACGGTGATGACAGTATTCTATGGGTTTGCTCAGGAATACATCAGTTTCATTCCTCGATATTTTTCCTTGAAATCTGAAAACGAATTACTCCGTCGAAAAAATGTTGAGCTTCTCGATGAAGTAAGTCGTTTACGCGAAGCAAAGCTTGAAAATTATAGACTTCGCAAACTTCTTGAGTTTAAAAAAGAACAACCCGACGAACTTGTTGCGGCAAAAGTTATTTCAAAAAATCTGCTACTTATGCGCAATACACTTACAGTCAATGTTGGTACAAATAACAACATCAGAGAACTTATGCCCGTCATCAACGAAGATGGAATCGTCGGACTTGTTACCAACGTATCACCAAACTATGCTGTTATCAATATACTCCTTAATACATCTTTTAGGATAAGTGGAAAAGTGCAACGAAGCCGTGTCGATGGAATTGTGCGTTGGGATGGTAGAGATCTCCTTTTCGAAAATGTACCAAAAACGTTCGATGTTGTTAAGGGAGACGTTATTGTAACATCGGGCTACAGCCAAATCTTTCCACCAAATATAAAAATTGGTGTTGTCAATTCTGTTATACCTCAACCCGGATCGTTATTCAATAAAATAATACTAACACCTGCTGTTAATTTTGTAAGATTAGAAGAAGTATTTATAATTAAACGAGTTCCTAACGACGAACTTCTTACGTTAGAACATAATACATCTCCTGAACAACACAGAGCTGTAGAATAATGAAACAACATCAACTTTTATTCCAACAATTTCTGGTACTTCTGTTACTGATGTTTATTCAAGTAACTATTGTACCGCTTTTTGCCATTGGTTTGTATACACCTGATATACTTTTATTGTGGATTTTATTTATAGCATTTCGCTTTGGACAAATTGAAGCGACGGTAGCAGGTTTTTGTGCCGGTTTACTTCAGGATATTTTTGCAAGTCATTTATTAGGTCTTTCTGCTCTTACAAAAACATTAAGTGGTTTCCTTGCCGGATATTTATACAATGAAAATATTATGTAGTATAATTTAGCTACATACCGCTATATTGTTTTTGTTGTTCTTCTTTCACTCTTCAACAATTTCATATACTTTTTTATATTTTATCAAGGAATTTCAACTGAAGTTCTAACTTCTACAATTGAATCGACGCTTGGTGTAGTAGTTTATACAGGCATCGTCAGTATTGTTCCAATGCTCTATTTTTCACGAAAGTTTAAGGGAACATGGCTACAATCTTAATCCGCGATGATTTTGATACCCCAAAAAAACGATCATTACTTCAGTGGATTGTATTTATTTCTTTTGCTATTCTTTTGTTTCGTTTGTATCAACTTCAGCTCCTGTCGCATGTAGAATTCGGTAAAAAATCGGAAGTAAATAGTGTGCGTGCAGTATCACGTGAGGCTGTTCGTGGTTATATGTACGATCGAAATAATAAACTTGTTGTTGATGTCGGACCTCTTTATTCAATAACAATCACACCATTTGAATTCGATACAACTAAACTTTCGCTCTTTTGTAAACTTCTCGATCTCGATCGTGAATTTGTTATAGATCGATTAAATAAAGCAAGAGCATATTCCCCTTTCGTTCCGTTTCGGATAAAACGTGATGTTGACTTTAAAACTCTTTCGATGCTCGAAGAATATTTTTACCTGCTTCCCGGCGTCAGTTATCAAATAGAATCGAAGCGTATCTACCGCGATGGCATTCGCGGTACACATTTGTTCGGTTACTGTAAAGAAATCAGCGACGCACAGTTAATAAAATTTGCACCCATTTACAGGCAAGGCGATAACATCGGTGCAACAGGCCTTGAGGCTAAATATGAACCATTTCTTCGTGGTGTTAAAGGCTACTCTTTTTTTCTTGTAAATGCAAAATCTCAGGTCATTGGTCCATATGAAAGCGGACAACGCGATATCATACCTCAGGATGGTTCTGATTTACATTTAACAATTGATAGCGATATACAAATCTTTGCAGAATCATTGATGGTTAACCATCGTGGAGCTGTTGTGGCGCTTGATCCAAGTGATGGCGGCGTAATAGCACTTGTCAGTAAGCCCGATTTTGATCTGAGCATTCTGAGTGGTGTTACTCCATCGACTGTATGGACATCACTTAATACAAATCCGGATAAACCTCTTTTTAACAGAGCTACAATGACCCGCTATCCACCTGGATCTACATTTAAAATGCTTGTTGCAATTGCAGCTCTGTCCGAAGGAATAATAGACGAAAACACCGTCATCAACTGCAGTGGTGGCTTTTGGTATGGTAACAGAATGTTTAAGGATCTTCATGTTCACGGTAAAACAAATGTCGTTAAAGCAATTCAACAATCGTGTAATGTTTTCTTCTATCAATTAGTACTCAAAATCGGCTTAGACCGATTGAATGAATACAGTCGTAAATTTGGATTCGGACAATTAACCGGAATCGACATTGGTGAAGAATCTGCTGGTTTAATTCCTTCTTCAGAATATTATGATAAAGTTTATGGTAAAGGACGCTGGACACAAGGATATATTGTCAGTTTAGGTGTCGGTCAGGGTGAAATAGGCGCTTCTCCTCTACAAATGGCTCGCTATTGTGCTGCACTTGCAAATGGAGGAAATCTTGTACAACCACATGTCGTCGCTGCTATTCAAAAGAAACAATCTCACAATATAGAAGTTATGCAATTCTCAACAATCTCCACCGGAATAGATCCCGGAATTCTTACTATCATTCGCGAAGGAATGAGAAAAGTTGTAGAAGAACGCGGTGGAACTGGTTCACTTGCAAGAATTCCTGGTATTCCATCTGGTGGTAAAACCGGTACAGCCGAAAACCCGCACGGAAAAGATCACTCATGGTATATTGGTTTTGCTCCGTTCGATTCCCCCAAAATTGCAGTTGCAATTCTTGTAGAAAATGCCGGTTTTGGTGGTGCTGTTGCCGCACCCATTGCAGGTAAAATTATGCAACGCTACCTTCAAAAACTATCAACTCAAAACAACACAACCTCAGCACTGTCACAATCGTCGATACGGAGTTACCAATGAATTGGTTAAAAGAATATTTTGATTACAAAACATTTATTCTTTGCCTCTTGCTTGTTACTATCGGAATGCTTTCCATTTACAGTGCAACATTTGATATCAACAATGCAGCAAACTTTTACCGACAGCTTCGCTGGGGAATCCTTGGTGTAGTAGCAATGATTTTCTTTGCATTTATTCCTACAAATATTCTGAAACGATTTGCATTTCCATTTTATTTTACAATGATTGCCGTACTACTCATCATCCTTATTATCGGTGCCACAATTAAAGGATCAAAAAGCTGGTTTGGTGTCGGAGGTATTGGAGGACAACCATCCGAACTAGCAAAAGTTGCCACCGTACTTGCCTTTGCGGCATACCTTTCAAAAGCGACTGTTAGTATATCAAACATCAAGCAGGCAATTATTGCCGTACTCATTTTTATTATCCCTATGATTCTTATTCTTCTTCAGCCCGATTTAGGTACAACCGTAATATTTTTCAGCACATTACTACCATTATTGTATTGGGTGGGAGCTTCACCTTTTGTTTTATTAATTCTTCTTTCACCGATTTTAATTGCACTCGGTGCATTATTAGGTACATTAGAATTTTTGTTAGCGCTTTTGATTTGTAGCGTATTTCTTTATCTGACTCACACAAACCGGTTTGCTCTTATTGTAGCCATAACGGCACTTCTTATAACCGGTGTTTCTGTACAAGCTATTTATGAACGCTTACCAGCATATCAACAAAAACGTATTTCTACCTTTATAAACCCAGAACTCGATCCTCTCGGCGCTTCGTATAATGTTACTCAATCAAAAATCGCAATAGGTTCAGGCGGTTTTTGGGGTAAAGGTTATCTGAAAGGAACACAGACACAGCTGAATTATATTCCTGAGCAATGGACTGATTTCATTTTTTGTGTACCCGGAGAAGAGTTTGGCTTTATTGGTGCATCAACAGTTCTATTACTTTACCTACTTTTTATTTTACGAGGCATTACTATTGCAAGCCGTTCAAAAAATACGTTCGGTAGCATTGCAGCACTCGGCCTTACCGCTATTATTTTTTTCCACGTCATTATTAATATCGGAATGTCGATGGGTTTGTTTCCTGTTATTGGTATTCCCTTACCTTTCTTAAGTTATGGTGGGTCTGCCCTGGTAGCAAATATGATTATTGCAGGATTACTTATGAATTTCTATTCTCACCGTAAAGAACATTAATAACAAAAAAGCCCGATCGTTTTGTAATCGACCGGGCCTAACTGAATCGAGCCATTATAAAGGAGGGGAAATATTATGAGAGCATCTAACTAAGAGCTGATGCCCGATGACCGATTCACATATGATAACATTGGAATACTTTGCACAAAACAACATTACCTTTATTTGTTGTATTTGTGCAAATACATTGTGAAATGTGAAGAGGATGTATAATGGTGTGTGTGGTTTGTTTGAGTGTGATTTTGATGTTAAAGCGTAATATGAAATGATATATCTTTGTAAAAATATCTATTGTATTCTTTATCAATAATACCATAGCCTTACACACACGTTACTCTCTTAAACGATACTTTTTTTTTATTTTTAAGAAAACTAAAAATCGACATAATGCAAATAATAACGATAAGACGCAGTACAATACGATAAACAGAAATTTTTAAATAAAATAAATGACACAACAATCAACATACGATGTTATTATTATTGGTGGAGGACTGAGTGGATTAAGCGCTGGTGTTCATTTAACAGCAAATGGTGCAAAAGTTTTAGTGCTCGAAAAAAATATAGCCTGTGGTGGAAGAGCTACATCCTTTTATCACCTTCCTTCACAATCATTGGTTGATGCCGGTCAACACCTTATGATGGGTTGTTATACCGAAACGAGGGAATTCCTTCGTCTCATCGAAACCAAACAGCATTTATTTTTACAACCTTCTCTTTCCGTTAACTATTTAACTGGTTACGGAACGCACCAAACCTTGAAATTCCCACTGTTGCCGGTACCATTAAACTTTTTTGCTGGTCTGATCAATTTTAGTGCGTTGAATTGGCACGATCGTAGCAGGCTTTTACATCTCACCACAAGTATCATCCTCCCAGATGCTCAGCTCCTAAATGATGCTCTTAGTGTAGAACAATGGCTTACCAGGTATTCCCAATCACCGTCTTTACGTAAGTACCTTTGGGATGTACTCTGTATTGGTGCGATGAATGATGTACCTGCAAATGTATCGGCTGCTATGTTTGTAAATGTTCTTCGAACAATCTTCTTTGGATCAAAAGACGCTTCATCTTTTATGTTTTCCACTGTACCCCTAAAAACATTATTTGTAGATCCTGCTATCGATTACATCAAAACCGGTGGTGGAGAAGTATTAACCGGTAAACGAGTACAGACTGTTGATATTTCCAATACCATTATATCAAGTATACAAACAATGGACAATCAGTTTTTTTCTGCCAAACACTTCATCATTGCAGTCCCCTGGTTTTCAGTAGAAAAATTATTTAGAACAAAGCTTCCGTTTCAACTTCCCTCATTGACTTCATCTCCAATTGTAAATATTCATTTATGGTATGATAAGCCTATTACTGATTACCTCTGTGCTGCTGTTGTTGACTCCAAAATTATTCAATGGATATTTTTTCCATCGAATATCTTTGGCGAGTCATCAACAAGCAGTCTGTTTCATCTTTCATGCGTTGTAAGCGCTGCAGAATCTGTTGTTAATCTTCATTCAGATGAAATTTTGCGACTAACAATAAAAGACCTTATGTATGCGCTACCACAGATCTCTGATGCAAAACTTATTTTCAGTAAAGTGATAAAAGAGAAGAGAGCAACGTTCAGACCTGCACCGGGTGTTAATCAGCTACGACCTAGTACAAGAACATCTGTTTCAAATCTCTTTCTTGCTGGAGACTGGACTCAAACACAATATCCTGCGACGATAGAGGGTGCAATAAAAAGCGGGAAACAGGCAGCTCTCGAGGTACTTTGTAGTAAATAATCCTAAAACTTTACTTTAGCACATCTTTTAAGTACCTGCCAATTACAGAACGTGGATTTGAAGCAATTTCTTCTGGTGTACCGGTTGCAACTACAGTTCCTCCATGTTCGCCGGCATCTGGCCCTAAATCAATAATGTAATCTGCACATTTAATAACATGCAAATTATGTTCAATAACAAGAAGAGAATGGCCGGATTCGACAAGTTTATCAAAACATTTTAATAGTTTTGAGATATCGTCAAAATGCAAGCCTGTTGTTGGTTCGTCAAAAATAAAAAGTGTTTTACCTTCTTGAGAACTTTGACTGAGATGATAGGCAAGTTTCAAACGCTGCGCTTCGCCTCCGGATAACGTTGTAGCTGATTGACCAAGTTGAAGGTAACCAAGTCCTACATCATCCAGTAGGTGCAACTTTTTGACAACTTTCATTCCATCCCGTGTATTACTAAAAAAATGGATTGCTTCTGTTACTGTCATCGAAAGCACATCGTAAATATTTTTCCCCATATAATGAACGTCGAGCACTTCCTGTTTAAAGCGTTTTCCTTTACATGAGTCACATGGAAGAGTGATATCTGCAAGAAACTGCATTTCTATAACTTGTACACCTTCACCTTCGCACATATCGCATCGCCCGCCCGGTATATTGAACGAAAAAGTACCTGCTGTAAAACCACCTGCCCGTGCAGAAGCAGTGTTTGCGAACAATTCACGGATTTCATCAAATGCTTTTATAAATGTTGCCGGATTGGAACGTGTGTTTCGTCCAACCGGTGATTGATCTACTAATTCAATGTGTGTTATATTTTCAATTCCTTCTATTGCGTCGCATTGACCCACAGTACCTTCAACTGGTTCATTTCTCAGCTTGCGAATATTTGTATACAACACATCATGAACAAGCGTACTCTTACCAGAGCCACTAACACCAGTAACACACACAAAAAGTCGCAAAGGAATTCGTACATCGATATTTTTTAGGTTGTGTTCCTTTGCTCCTTTTATAAAAATAGATTCTTCTGTATCACGGCGTCTGACGGTGGGAGTTGGAATCCGAAGTCTGCCGCTTAGGTACTTTCCTGTAAGTGATGTCGGATGTTTCAGCAACTCCTTATATGTGCCATGGAATACCACTTCTCCTCCGTTCTCACCCGCACGCGGTCCCATATCGACGATCAAATCAGCTTCGCGCATCATTTCTTCATCGTGTTCTACAACAAGAACAGTATTACCCAGATCGCGTAATGATTTAAGGAGTAATACAAGACGTGTTGTATCTCGTGGATGCAACCCAATGGTTGGCTCATCAAGTACATACATAGCACCCATGAGTGAAGAACCAAGAGAAGTCGCAAGATTTATTCTTTGCGACTCACCTCCAGAGAGTGTCATTGTTAACCGATCGAGTGTAAGATATCCTAACCCGATGGTATCCAGTACGTTTAGTCTCTTTTTTATTTCTTCGAGAATACGTCGTGCAACCTGTTGTTCGTATATCTCTAATCTTATAGAATCAAAAAACTCTTTTGCAGTACTGATCGTCATTTGAACAATATCGTAAATATTTTTCCCGCCAACTTTTACATTCAGCAGTTCAGGTCGTAAGCGCGAACCTTTGCATGTTTGGCAAATAGTATATCCACGATATCGGCTAAGAAGTACACGGTAGTGCAATTCGTATGATTTTCTTTCAAGAAATTTGAAGAAACCTTTTATCCCTTTATACTGCTTATAGCCGTTGTAAATAATCGATTGTTGTTCGTCAGATAACTGATTATATGGCACATCAGTAGGAATATTGAGAAGTGCTGCAGTTTCAAGCATCGATTCATAGTACTCAGACCAACTTGGCAGATTCCATGGAGCTATTGCACCATCGCGTAACGACTTACTTTTATCCGGTATAACGAGATTCAAATCTACTCCAATGGTTCTTCCAAAACCCTGGCATTCAGGACACGCTCCTAAAGGATTGTTGAATGCAAACAACTTTGGCTCGGGTTCCTCAAATGTAAGATTATCTTTACTACAAGCATAGTTACTTGAAAACTTCAGCATCACACCTGTATCAACACAATATATGCTCATTATACCATTGCCCTCTATAAATGCCTGCTGCACAGAGTCCGCCAGTCTTGTCATAGTATCATTATCTGCTCCATGAAGCACCAATCGGTCAACAACTACCGATACTGAACGAGCATCTTTTTCTTTTATAACAACCGTCTGTTCCTGTATATCGATAACTTCATTATTCCAAAACAATCGTTGGAATCCACGAGCTTTTAATGTGGCAATTTCTTCTGAAACGGAGTGACCTTTGTGATGAGGCAAAGGGTAAAGAACATAGATCTTGGTATTCTCCGGCAATTGTTTAATTCGATCGATAACAGTCGATACTGTATCTTTCTGGACCAGGTCTCCACATTTAGGGCAATAGGTTTTGCCAATGCGTCCGAAAAGAAGTCGCAAATAATCATATATTTCTGTTGTTGTGGCAACAGTAGAACGCGGATTTCGTGAAAGGGTTTTTTGTTCAATTGCGATGGCAGGGCTTAAGCCTTCTATACTTTCAACATCGGGCTTCTCCATCCTTTCCAAAAACTGTCGTGCATACGAAGACAAACTCTCAACATATCGTCGTTGACCTTCGGCGTATATTGTATCGAACGCAAGGCTCGATTTACCGGAACCGCTGACACCAGTAAAAACTATGAACTTATTCCGTGGTAAAGAAAGAGAAACATTTTTCAGGTTGTGAAGCCGTGCACCGCGAATAATAATGGATGTACCAGCGTCGGTTGTTTTAGAACGATGATGATTATTTTTACTCATAAAATGTTTTAATAACTATTCATCATAACCAACGCACAAGCTCAGAAAGCGATTTACGATCTTTTCCACTCTTTGGTTTGTAGTCATCTTTCGGATACCCCAACGGTGTAATAGCATAAACAACCTCATCATCGCTTAAGTCAAGAGCTTCGCGTAAGAGAGGCAAATCAAAATTTGAGATCCAACATGATGCCACCCCTTCGTTAGCTGCTGCAAGTAAAATACAAGTCATCGCAATTGCAAGATCGGTTTCGATGGAACAATAACCATCACTCCTTGTCCAAGCATTTTGTTTTTTACCGGTTACAGCAAGCACACATGGTGCATCATGAAACCATTGACGATTATAGGAGAGAAAAATTTTCTTTAGCACGTCAGGGCTTGTCACAACAACAAAATTCCACGGTTGCTTATTCGCAGCAGACGGTGCCAATCTTCCGGCTTCAAGTATTCGCAATAATACATCTTTTGGTATTGGTTTCTGCGAATTGAAACTTCGTACACTTTCGCGTTGACGAATAAGATCATTAAAATCCATAGTACAACCTCATATCATTACCAAACAATTTTACTTTTTTGTCGTGCATTATCTGTTGAATCAATGTCTTGTTTCCAATCCGGAGTAGAATGTTTATCGCACAAAGGAAGTGGATATTTTATATTTATAATTTCTGTAAATGTTGATGGACAATAAGGTTGAGCTTTCTTTTTTGTCTCAGTACAAACTGTATCTACAATCACCGTCGGAGGTTGATTAAAGAATTCTATCGGAAGTTTTATAGACGGATCACCGTACGCTTTTTGCATGAATCTTCCAAAAATTGGTGCGGCTGCCCTACCACCCTGCCCATCACCACTTTTGAATCTGACTCTCATATCATCAAATCCAACCCATACACCTGCAACATACTGTGGAGTAAAACCAATAAACCAGGCATCTGCATAATCATTCGTTGTACCGGTTTTGCCTGCACACGGACCATTGAAGAATGTTCGTACCCCACGTGTAGCAGTTCCACCGTTTACGACTCCTTTTAAAATATCAGTCATTATATATGCTGTTTCTCTGCTTAATGCTTCCTTTTTTACAGGTGTTGTTGTTTCAATAACGTTACCATCATTATCCTCAATACGATAGATTGAAAATGGTGATACTAAAACACCCTCATTTGCAAAGACCCCATATGCAGAAGTTATTTCAAGAGGTGTTACAACCGGGCTACCAAGTGCTATCGATTCGTAAGGGGGGATATGGGAGTTGATACCCATCCGATGAGCATATTGTACAACTTGTTTTGGTGGAGCAATTTCAAGTATTGCTCGTACTGTTACAAGATTCACAGAAAATTTCAGTGCATCTCGTAGCGTGTACTTCCCTCCTACGGATCGATCATAGTTTTCAGGCGTCCATCGAGTGCCATCAGGCATCGGAATAGTTACAGGTTGATTCAGTATTTCATAACATGGAGGATAGCCGTTATCGATTGCTACAGTATAAACAAAGGGCTTAAACGCTGAGCCGGGCTGACGTTTAATTTGTGTTACGTGATTTAATCCATATTTGAAAGATCTTATATTGCGACCACCAACCATTGCAACAATTTCGCCGGTATGAGGATTGATAACAACAAAACCCACTTCTATTGTTTGAGCTATTCTCTTTACCGAATCAACAAAAGCTCTGTTATTGGATAATATCCGAATAATACTATCACGCGCTGCAGAGGTGCGAGCTTTTTTATATTGCTCACTGTCTCGAATCATTTTGATGATATTATCATTGAGAATATCATGGTATTCATTCCAGTCCCATGTTTTGTCAAACAATTGCTGATACTCAGACAAATGTTCTTCTACTGCAGCATTTGCATATCGTTGCAATCGACTATCCAGTGTTGTAAACACCTGTAACCCATCTCTGTATATATCGTAACCGTATTTCTCCATTCTTTTCGAAAGTGTTTGTCTAATCATTTCAACAAAGTGTGGGGCAATTCCTGTGCGTAGTTCCGCATCGTTGTACCGAAACTCCAGAGAATCACTGCGGATCGCATCAGCCATTTCTTTCGTTATTATTTTCTGGTCGAGCATCGACGCAATAACTACTTCACGACGTCCGAATGCCCGCTGAGGATGATTGATAGGATCATAATAACTGGGTCCCTTTAACATCCCAATCAGGAGTGTATACTCCGGCATGGTAAGCTGAGATGATGATTTTTTGAAATATGTTTGAGCAGCAGCTTCTATTCCATATGAATTTCGGCCGAAATAGGCAACATTGAGATAGAGTTCAAGAATTTCTTTTTTCGTAAAATTTCTTTCAATCTGTACGGCTGTTATAAACTCCCGAATTTTACGAGTAATTTTATCAAACAATGTTTCTCTTTTACCCTGAAGCTTATAAAGATTTCGTGCAAGTTGTTGGGTAATAGTACTGGCTCCGGCCTGACGGAATGTAACAACATTCAATACCATTTGTCTTACAAAACGTGGTAAATTGACGCCCCAGTGAGAATAGAAATCTCTGTCTTCGGTTGCTAAAAGTGCCTGAATAAGGGCGGAAGGCAAACTATCTACCGGAACCCTCATCCTGTTTTTGTAGGCAAGCACATCCAGCAATACTCCATCGCTCGAATAAACTTTTGTTGCAAGTTCCGGTTTCGGATTTTCGAGTTGATCCAGGGGTGGTAAACCATCAACGATGTAAAACCAATACACTATACCACCACCAAACAATATTATAATGAAGAAATAAAGAATCAGAAAAGGTAAACTTAACCATTTGCGTTTTTTCATTCTCTTCCGACGATATTCAGGATCATTAAAATAACGTTTCATTTTATCCGAGCTATACGAACGAGTTGCCATAGCCTTTTTTCACACTTTAAAATGCCATTGTTTTAAACGCAACGTTTTGCCGTCAAATACAGCATACGTAAACAATTTCATCCAATCTCCAAGATTCACGTAGTATCCATTCCCAATCGGTTGTATTATTGCTTTATGGTTATGCCCCATAATAATATAGTCATACCCTTCATTAATCTTCTTCTCTGCAAACTCAATAAACCCATTCTCTTCATAGTTTCGATTTGATGAATATTTACGGCTTGTACCTGAAGACCACTGTGCAAGTTTTCCACTAAGGTCAGGATGAAGGAGCGAATACAAGAATATGTTAATCGGATTACGCAATATTCTCTTTAGTAAAAGATAACCTTTATCTTTTGGATTTAAACCATCGCCATGATGAAGATAAAAACGTTTGCCAAGTATTACTTTATCTACTGGTTTATGATATATTTCCATTCCGAATTCTTCTTTAAAATAGCTTTTAGCCCAATAGTCATGATTCCCGACTACAAGATACAATCGTGTACCTTGCTCATTAAGTTCACTGAAAGTTGTAAAAAGCCTATAATATCCTTTAGGAACGACTGTAGAATATTCAAACCAATAATCAAATAAATCACCAAGAATGTAAATTTCAGCAGCTGAGCGCTTAATGCTTTGGAGAAAACTGATTACATTTTCTTCTTTTTGTTTTTCTTTCACCTTCCCTTCGGCACCAAGATGAACATCAGAAAAAAAATATACTTTTGATTTAATACTCTTAGAAGTTTTTGATATGCTTTTTTTCATAGTACATAAAAAACCGAAAAAATTGGTGTAAAATCAAGGTAAGTCTTATTTGATTCTCTACCTCAGCAATAGACAACGCTTATTTTAATCATTAAAACTTAACACGTCTCACCTCTTTGAATTAACAGATAATTTTTCCAAAAAAGATTATCTTTCTGTTAAATCTTTCTTTTCAAATCTACTATGTACATCATAACGCACATTACTTTACAATAAACCTCATTATAACTCTCAGTGTACATTTTATTCTTTGCAATACTCTTTCGTAAAGCTTTCAATGCATGTCGGCACATAACAATATATCGATGAAAAATAAAGCTGAAATGATCAGAGTTAAGTAAAAATATACCGATCACCAGTATAAACAACTTAGCATAATTAATTACCTATACTATACTTCAATCAATCATTTTGCTGGTGATAATTACACCGGCTTATACCAACATGCCCTTTATGCAACCTGTGGCATTTCATAATATGAACCGGCGATATTACATTCGCTGCAATAACAACAAATTATTTTCGGCGGTTGGTACGCGTATTTGAAGGTCTGGTAAAATTAACCTACTTAGCACAAAATCGTTCTGATGAATGCCGTATTCCGATGTATTCATTAAGTCCGAAAGCAACACGTGTAGAGTTCTGCTGCCCCATTCTGAGTTGTTCAGTTACCTTCCATACTCAACAATTCTGATTACAGCTCTTGAACGATTTCAAAAAATTCATCCGGCTGAACCATTAGACCGTGTTATCTTTGATAATCTAACACAATGAATTTACTTCAATACCCAAAACCCAAGATCTCTTGAAAGGGATTACCACTTCGTTATATAAGAAAATATTTTCAGAAACGATTTAATCGAAGCATTGATTACCTGAAAGATAGAAAAAGAATTAGATGAAATTCATCTCCATCTCCATCTTTACGAATTTCATCTGTATTACGACAAGTAATAGTTCTACAAAAGCAGGGTTTTAAACCCTCTTTTTTATCTCTCTCTCATTCTATTTATCATTTTAATCACTGACACGCAATTCTCCGTTATTAACCAGCGAACCTGAAGTAATAGCACGACCAAGTACTTGCACAATCACATTATTGTTTATAGTTAAATTCGACCCATTTAGAATTGTCAGATTATTATTTACGAGTATGTTTGAAAATGCTGTTTTAGAGCCAGAATTTTGCAAAACGAGATCATAGTATGTACCTGGCACAATTGTTTGCGCTACGGATCCATTATAAATCACAGTATTAGCTGCCGTGGCTGCATTCAACAAAGCAAGAGTAACAGGCGAGCCGGTTATTGTGAGTATTGACCCTGCTGCCTGTGTCAGTGTACCACTTCCGGCAAGAGCACCATTAATTGTCGTATTTCCATTATTTGTAATTGTACCATTAATGGTACAGTTCATAAATGTTGTTGTACCATTGATGTTCTTTAACGTACCTGTGAATACGATCATACTATTCCCTGCATCAAAAGCACCGTTGTTTTGCCAGTTACCGTTCACAGTTATTGTAACTGGAGCCAGTGCAACTGGTGTACCATCTGTAATAGTTACGTCGCCTTGAATTGTAATTGCTGATGCTATTGTTTTAATTCCAGATCCGCTTAACAACAGATTGCCATACGTTTGAGGAGTAATAGTCTGATTCACTGAACCATAGTATTCTACTGTACTTGTCGGATCGAGAGAAAAACTTTCGAATTGTGGGAAATTCGACGCACCTGCAATCCGCAAAGTGCAACCAGCTTCCAGATTAAAACTACCACCATCAGCACTTTCCGAGAGAGTATACGATGCAATATCAAAAACACCACCTGTGATATTCAGCTCGGTAATATCCGAAATATTCTGTACCAAAATTGCTGCTGCACCAGTTTTCGCTACAACAAGTGAAGGAAGTGAAATAGGATTTATTGATCCACCTATAAGAGAGTTAACACTTCCACTGAATGTAACTGTTTGTGTCTCTTCTAATATGAGAGAACCATCGACAATAAAATTACCATAGATAGTAATATCACTGTTAACATCAACTGTTGCACCGGTATAAATGGTAATGTTATTAAATACTACAGATGTTCCTATCACAGATCCATTTGTACCACGTAAAAGTATTGTTGATGTCTGTGGGTTGAACTGTCCGTTACAAATAAATGAACCGTAGATTGTTATCGTTTGATTGCCGCCATTCAGTTTTCCGGTTGATGTTATATTGAGATCGCCATTGAACGTCCAATTAGCCGGAAATGTTATACCGTTTGCACTTGTATTCGACACCGTAACAGAAAACAATGTCGGATTTGAACCGATAATTGTAATTTCTCCGTTTCCCCCAAACTCTACAATACCAGTACTGTTAAATGACGTACCCAGTAAAGTAATAGTAGTAGCTGTTGAAGGGCTAAATATCAGCGTACCACTATTTGTAACAGAGCCGTTGTTTGTAAACTGTCCGTTAAATACATGTGTCCATTCACCACCAATAAATGATGCCCCTGCTGCTACTGTAAAAGTACCACCTATTGTCCATCCTGAAGAAGGAGCAATCCCACCGGAGTTATTGATAACGACATTGTTTAACTGCGATGGTGCAGAACCACTAAAGATAGGCGCAATGGTACCGTTGAAATTTACAGTGCCCGTGCTAACAAAGCCGGAATTCATCGCAATATTCTGAGTTTGCGATCCAATAAAATTGACAGTACCATTTGTATTAAATGTACCATTATTAAACAAGTTGCCGGCAACATTTACTGTATTTATACCTGTTGTCAGAGAACCTGATATACTTAATACGCCATTTGTTGTTAATGTATTCGTAAGCGTATAGCTTCCACTAATTGTTAAATTGTTAAAAGTAAGCGGTGTAGATCCACCAACGGTTTTATTTGAACCGCTCAGTTGAACTGTACCCGTTGAAGGAGTAAACGTTCCATTGTTACTCCAGTTACCCTGAACAGTCAGAGTATATCCAGCAGCATTTAGGTCTCCTGATTGAATAACCACATCACCGGCTACAGTTGCAGAATTACCCAATGTGGCCGTACCACCTGTTTTGTTAATAAACAACGTACCATAGGTTATATTTCCCTGTACAGTTTGATTATTTGTACCATAGTATTCCACCATACTTAAAGGATGGAAAGAGTACTGCGAATAATTTGCCGGAAAGTTTGAAGCACCAGACAAACGTAGCGTTGTACCCGATGCCATACGGAATACACCACCGCTCGTACTTCTGTCTAACGTATAAGTGCTTATATCGATAGTACCACTTGAATCAATAAAATCACCTCCTATTGTAACAGCTCCGTTGAGCGTTGCAACTCCTCCTGTCTTTAATATGATAAGAGTGTTAAACGCAGTTGGGTCAACAGATTGATTCGTTGCACCGTTCAATATTACAACCGATGATCCTGCAGTAAATGTGCCGTTTCTTATCCAGTTTCCACCAACCATTATTTGGGAAGCATTTGCATTCAATGTAGCACCATTCCCGATATTCACATTGCCTGATACTGAAAGATTTTCATTAAGTACAAAAGAGCCACCCGTTTGAACTGTCAGATTTCCGCCAACTGTTGCTGCCGAATTGAGTGTTGCTGTACCGGAAGATTTATTGATCGTGAGATTATAATAAGGAAGGCCGGCAACTGTTTGAGTAGATGTTCCATTATATACAACAGTCCCCGTACCACCATTGAATGTACCGCCATTAAAGATATAATCTACACCAATTGATAATGTACCGGAAGCAAGGTTAACATTTGCATAGTTCGAATGTATTAGTGAACCGGTAACTGTAACACTTCCGCTTCCGATAACAAGATTTATTGATTGATTATTATTACCATTTCCAAGTGTGATATTTCCATTAACCACTAAAGTCTGCGATCCAATATTCATTGTATGAACAGCATTTGATGTCCATTGTCCATTTATACCATTTGTTGTAAGAGATCCTCCACCTGAAAGTGTAAGAGTTACTGGTTGAGCACTACCAAACGTTAAGTTTTTTACAGTTACATTTGTTGTTATTGTAGGTTGATTTATAAAAGAAGCTGTACCTAACTCTACAATATCATTGAGCGACGGAGGTAATGAAGGGCTACCTTGTACAACAGTCCAATTTGCGGCTACCGACCAGTCGGAATTTGTACTGCCGTTCCATCGTACAACGTTTTGATTGTCTGATAGCGTCCAACGATTTGTAATGTTCGTTAAACCGCTTTGCTCTACCCAGTTATCGATACTATTGTTAGCAGTTTTACCAATAAGCACCCACTGAGTACCATTGTATTGCCAAAGCTGTATCGAACTTTCGTTGTTTCCGTTAAGCTCATTATCAAGATAATGCAACCGTAATGTAGCAGTATAACCACTACCGGTAACAGCTATATTGTACTGCCGGCTAATAGAACCACCAAACGGAAAATCAGTTACACTCCCTAAGGTTACAACCACAGTAACAGAACTTACTGTACCAACTGATGTAAATGTTATTGTATTAAAAGGACTTTCAAAAGCATATGGTGTACCATTTGAAAATGTATGTGTACGTGTAATGCTTCCGTAAATATAGCCATTTCCTGTGCGCGTTGTTGTAATAGTAATATTGTTTGTACCCATGTCGAGTACACCATTTGTCATATTGATAGTTGCAACGGTAATGTTTGAAGATGCAGAAATAGTATTTGTTGAACTTGATTTGTTTATTGTAAGCACATTAAACGTCGTTGCAGATGTACCTTGTATAACTGCATTATTTGCGCCTGTAAGTTGGATCGTACTTGTACCAGCTATAAACGTTCCATTGTTAATCCAGTTGCCCTGAACTGTATGTGTAAAAGCACCTGCATTTAATGTAGTACCATTTCCGATTGTCAGATTTCCGTTGATATTGAGCACACCACCTGCAGTTTTTGTATTACCGTTCGATACTGTTAAATTATGGTACGTTGTAGAGATAATTGTTTGTGCCCCCGAGCCGTTATAGTTCACAGTATTTGGAATTCCTCCTCCTGTAACATCCAGTGTACCAATGAGCGTAAAAGTACCGGCAATTCCCAATAACGAATTGGAGTTTAAGCGCAAAGTCGCACCACTATTTACTGTTACATTAAAGAGGTTCGCCACACCTGAAAGCATGGAAGGTGAGCCGAAAAACGTAAAAGTTCCGCCTGTTGCTGTCACCAAACCACCTAAGAGATTTTCATTAATCTGAACATTTGTGATTGCAACAACATTATCAGTTATTGATAGTGAGCGTAGATTAATCGTTCCGTTTCCGCTAATTACAGAACCACTACCATTCATCGTCAACGTAGTACCGGCAAGTCCTGTAAGTGACCCTGTTACATTTAAATTCCCCGACATCGCTATTGAATTATTCATTGTAACAGAACCAGAAACATTCACATTATAAAGTTGTATGCCATTGCCGCTGATTGTTCTGTTTGTACCACTCATGGTAATACTTCCGGTTCCTCCTGATAAATGTGTCAATGTACCCCCGCTGCTTGTAGATAAATTGTCTGCAATGGTTAACGATGTATTTGAGGCAATCGATGTACCTGCACCCGTTACTGTGAGAGTATTTAAATTATTAATACCTGTACCACTCATCGTCGCATCGTTTCCGCTCATTATAAGTACCCCTGTACTAGTAACAACACCATTGTTCATATAATTGCTGCCAACGGTAATTGTGTATGTGGAAGTATTGAGCGTGCCTGAGTTCACGGTCAAATTTCCGTTTATTGTCAGATTACCTGCAACTGATGCTGTTTGCGTACCTTTTGTAATAGTAAGATGATGATATGTAGTTGTCTTAATAGTCTGAGCCGCTGTTGTTCCGTTGTAGTGAATAACATTCGGATTTGCTAAGGCATTTAATGTGCCTGTATTTAAAAGCGGACCTGCAATATTTAGTGTTGAATTTGCTGCGTTAACCCATGTTGAATTTGTATTACTAGCCGTTATACCTGTTGCAGATGTTGATGTTACTGTACCATTATTTGTTACCGTTATAGGTCTTGTTGCAGTACCAATCACAATTGGTGAAGCAATTGATAAATTTGCAGTTGATACAATGGTTTTTGCACCTGTTGTCAGATTCAGATTTCCGGTGCTATTAATAGTGCCTGTCCCATTGATCGTTGCATTTCTACCTGACAACGTCACTGCACCTGTACCAGTTAGTATACCATTAATAACAACAGTGGTACCTGTCACTGTCAAAGTATTTCCAATGCTGAGCGTCCCCTCAGCAAGATTAAACGTATTAGTCACTGTTGTTACTGCGTTAGGTCTTGCAGTACCCGATGTTTTATTGATAACAAGATTAAAGTATGTTGTACCTCTTACTGTCTGATTCCCTGTACCGTCGTACGTTACTGTGCTTGATCCTCTTGTAAATGTACCATTCGTGGTATTATTACCTCCAATATAGAGGAAACCCGCACCATTAAATCTTAGGGCACCGCTCCCGCTAAGATTACCTCTTACGTTGAGTGTACCCGTAGAGTTAACAGTGATAGTACCACCTGTACCTAATGTAAGATTTCCGTTTACAAGTAAACTTCCGGTCGAAATCTGCGGTCTTATTCTACATCGGGAATTTGACGTAGATAAATTACCCTGAACAACCATTGTTTGTGCACCAATGTTAATAATATGATTTCTGTTTGTATTTCCACCAGTTACCAAAATAACAGTATTGACAGTTAAACTACTGCCCGTAGCAAATGTTAATGTGATAGTTGATGCAGTTCTAAATTCAATCTCATTAATAGATATTGGGGTTGATATTGTTGGTTGACGCGTTGGAACAACATCAGCAAATATAGCTCTTACTATTGCAGAAGGTAAACCGTTTGTCCAGTTTGCTGGGTCTTCCCATGCCGTACTAACTGTGCCACGCCACGCTGTGGTAGTTTGTCCAACAACTATCTGTGCAAACAATAATAAAGAAATAGCTGCTGTTTTAATAACACAAATTCTATTCTTCATTATTAATCTCCTGCAATATTTACTTACTAATAAATATACTTTTGTTAGATATTTATTGAAATACGTTAGAATACTTAATACCGTATTATGGTAACTTACGTATTTCGCTCCGAAGTATGAATCGAAACCTTCATAAATAACGTACTTTTATAAGTACGATAAAAGAATCACTGAAATATGTTACGTCAGACACACTTTTACATTATAAATATTACTTAAATTTAGCAACTTTCCTTACCTTTATAAGAAGCTTCCAAATCATTTTCACAGGACAAGAACTACATCCTTCACACTTCAACATTGCCAAAATAATCTTGAATAAGAACAATTATCACTGTATTCTATCATTTATAATTGCATGTATACTATTTTAATAATACTATCCTTAGTGTTTTCCATTTTACAATAAATAAGTTCACAATATTTTACTATACATAGCTATAATGAACTTTTTCAGAAAAAAAATAAAAAAATTTACACTTGTACTCGGTGGTGGTGGTGCACGCGGACTTGCTCACATTGGTGTACTCCGATCACTCGAAAAATATAATTATATTCCTTCCCTCATTGTTGGCACCAGTATGGGAGCTGTGATCGGAGCAATGTATGCACAACTCCGAAACGCAACAAAAGTTGAACAAAAAGTAAGAGACTTTATTGAGAGCGATTTTTTTAAGCAAATCGGACTGGAACAGTTTTCAGATATCAGTGACGATAACCATCTTTCGGTGTGGGAACGATTTGCTGCACATCTTCGAAGCCGGTATCTTCTTTCGAAAACAATGCTTGGCACAGGCGCATTTGCGCAAACAACACTTGAAAAATCTATCCGTTATCTTCTCGACGAAATGCCAATAGAAAATCTTCCAATACAATTTGCAGCCATAACCTGCGACCTAAAAACAGGTAAAGAAATAGTACTGACAAAAGGATCACTCATCACAGCGGTAACAGCTAGTTCAGCTGTACCTGGTATTGTTGCTCCCCTTGAAGTTCAGGATCAACTTCTCATAGATGGTACTGTAACTAGTACGATTCCAGTAATGGCTGCTCTTTCTCTGTCCGACAATCCTGTTGTAGCTGTTGATGTACGAATGAATCTTCCAAACAACGTCAATCCACAACGAGGATATGAAGTTATTTTACGCTCGCAGCAAATTACTGCATATCTTTTAAATGATTTGTATTTGCAAAAAGCATCTCTTGTACTCCGACCCGAAGTAGGTGATATCCAGTGGAATGAGTTTCAAAAAATTGACCGTTGCATCTCTGCCGGTGAAGAAAGCGTACAAAAAATTATAAATAAATTAAGCGATACTCTGAAGAGACCATTTATTTCATTGTTCGTAAAACGAAATAAGTTATAATTTGCTTTCAGTTCTTTGAGATACTATTTTAGAATCCAACTTATTCCGTAGTGAGCTTTGCTCAAGAAGTTCGCCTCGCACTGAGCGGGGCATTTGTTTTAATGATGATGCTCTGTTTTAAGATTACAAAATCTTATCTCCTAAAACAATAAAAAACACACATAGTAATAAATGTATAGCACTCGGTTGTAAAAATACCTCACCATACAACAATTTCAGCACTAGCCCATATCCAGCGGCCAGGGAGTTGTACACCGGGGATTTCTTCATAGGCCTCATTAAGAAGATTTGTACCCTGCAGTGTGAGTTGTATACCTGCTATCAAAGCGCTTACCTTCCCATCAAGTAATATGGTAGCAGTTTTGTTTGTTCGGTACCTGTAGAGAATATTCAGAGAAGTTGAAAGATAATCTGTATGTGATAATACAACCGAGCCATGTACTTGATGTTTTGGGTGATATAGTGTGTAAAGAGAGTGATAAACATTCTTTCTGTCGATCTGTGACTGAAGGTAAAGATAGCCGAGCTGAATATCCGTTACTGTTACAACAGGTGCAAACCGAAAGACAGGATGAAAATTAAATTGAATTTCGATTCCTTCCGTTTTTGCTTTCGTAAAATTCATTGCAGAATACGCAACATCGGCAGAGGTACGCTTTACATAATCAATAAGATTTTTCTGATCACGTAGAAAAAGCGATGTTGTCAGACTCATTGTTTGTCCGGATGATACAACTGTACCGATTTCGTACGACCAACCCTCTTCAGGTTTCAGCCGTGGATTACCGTTACGACTTGGACTTGTATAGTACAGTTCTGTATAAGAGGGAGCACGAAATGATTTGCCTACACTCGTGTAAAATTTCAACAAGGGCGAAAAAACATAGCTGATATTCACTGCAGGCGTTAACTGGTTTCCGTACTGCGAATGAAAATCA
>FWPV01002249.1_pt1 | contig 48193 bp, 43 predicted proteins | sample 2228371 | NCBI WGS metagenome assembly FWPV01 (sample SAMEA103939776, study PRJEB20133) | metagenome | reverse complement strand
CGCCACTAACTGCCGAAACAGTCCGTGCGACTTGCATGTCTTAGGCATACCGCCAGCGTTCACCCTGAGCCAGGATCAAACTCTCCAAAAATGCTCTCTCGAGCAAGGGGTTGACCTAGTTAAGGTCTTTCTCGTTTAGAAACGTCCGAGAAAACGACGTTTACATCGTGTTTTCTGCTGATCTTTCTTTGTCAAGGTGCTTGGCTACCTCGCGGCAGCGCAACGAGAAGTGTACCGACTGGCCCCAAAGCTGTCAAGCCCTACCAGCCACGGGGGCTTCCAGACTCGGACAAACTCATCTGCGCAGCGCGCAATTGCAGTGCCCGCAGCAGGTCGGTTTTGCTCAGAATGCCCACCAGGTTGCCGTAATCATCGGTGATGAGGAGCCTCGAGAACCCCTGCTCGGCCATGCGCTGCAAAGCGGCAAGCGCCTCGGCGTGTTCGTCTATCTGCAAAGGAGGACGCATGCGCTCGAGCACGCGGGTCTGGGGCGAGGCCCCTTGCAAGTCTTCCAGGCTAATGAGGCCCAAAAGCCGCCCTTCTTCCATCACCGGATAGCCCACGTGCCGTTCGCGCATCATCTTGTCCAGTAGCTCGGCTATGCTCAGGCTGGGCGGTACCCAGGAGACCTCTCGGGTCATCAGGTCGCGCACCCGCAGGCCCTCGAGGGTGCGGTTGAGCACGGCCTGTTCGGCCTCGGCACTGGCCGCCATGAAGACGAAAAAGGCGATGAGAATGAGGAACAGATTGCCCACCAAAAGACCCAGCAAGCCCAGGGCAAAGGCCAGCACCTTGCTGACTGTGGCGGCGGTGCGGGTGGCCTCGAGGTAGGGCTTGTATAGGGCCAGCAGGCTGCGCAAAATCCGCCCGCCATCGAGCGGCAACGCGGGTAGCAGGTTGAACAGGGCCAGGCTCAGGTTGATGAAGCTCAGGTAGCCCAGCAAAAACTGCCCCGCCCCCGCCCCCGCGGGCACCAGCCCGCGCAGCGCTCCGAACAGCACCGCCAGCAGCACGCTCACAATGGGGCCGGCGATGGCGATCACCGCCTCGGCGCCCCGGCTGCGGGGGATACGCTCGAGCTGGGCGACCCCCCCCAGCAACCACAGGGTAATTTCGCGGGTCTGCACCCCATAGGCCCGCGCGGTAAGGGCGTGGCCCAGCTCGTGGATGAGCACGCTGAGGAAAAGCCCTATGGCCGCCAGCAGGCCCAGCAGGTAGGGGGTGAGGCCCTGCAAGAGTTCCGGCTGGGGGCCAAGCTGCAGCAGACGCAGGTAGACCGGAAGCTGGCTGCCAATCAGGAAGGCAAAAAGGGGCAGCACAATCAGGAAGCTCAGGTCGAGCGAGAGGGGGATGCCCAGCACCTGAAAGGGGAGCCGGATGGTTCGGGAGAACATCCCGCTCATGCTACACCCAACCCCAACACCTGGTGTGTGAGGTGCCCTGGGGCCTTGGCCCAAGCCCAGCAGCGAGTACACTGGGCTAATGCGGCTGGTGTTGGTGCCTACCCCCATCGGCAACCTCGAGGACATCACCCTGCGGGCTTTGCGCGTTTTGCGCGAGGCCGAGGTGGTGGCCTGCGAAGACACCCGGCGCACCGGGATTTTGCTCAAACACTATGGCATCTCCAAGCCCATGGTGCGCCTCGACCAGCACACCGTGGGCCAGGCCAGGCGGCTCCTGGAAGGCTACGAGCGGGTGGCCTACGTGACCGATGCCGGTACCCCTGGCATCTCCGACCCTGGGGCCGAGCTGGTGGCCCTGGCCCTGCAAGAAGGCTGGCAGGTGGAGGCGCTGCCCGGCCCCACGGCCCTGATTCCGGCCCTGGTGGTCTCGGGTCTGCCTACCGCCCGCTTTGCCTTCGAAGGGTTCTTGCCGCAAAAACCAGCCGAACGCCGGGAACGCCTGGAGCAGGTCTCGTCGGGCCGAACGGTGGTGCTCTACGAGGCCCCCCACCGCCTGCAGCAGACCCTGGCTGACCTGATTAAGGTCTATGGCCCGAACCACCCGGTGGCCATCGCGCGGGAAATCTCCAAGCTGCACGAGGAAATCTGGCGGGGTTCTTTGGGTCAGGCGCTGGAACACTATAGTGAGCCTCGAGGTGAGTTTGTGCTGGTGCTGGGGCCAAAGGCAACGAAGACCGAAAGCCCAAAGCCTGATGTAAAGAACCTGTTGGCCCAGCTAAAGGGGCAGGGGTTGAAAGGCAAGGAGCTGGTGAAAGCCTTGAACGAGGCGGGGATTCCGCGCAACCAGGCCTACGAGCTGGCCCATAAGCCCGATGCCCTGGAATAGGCTACCCAGGGGCGGAACCGCGAGGCTTCGATCTTTGGGTAGAGCGGTTGTGCAGCCCCAAAAAGCGGTGGGCTGCATCTGGATGACACAAACCCGAGCTTTCTGAGTAAACTAACAGGCAGTTTTTGGCCTTCGGCCTGAGGATGTGTGCAAGGGCAAGTTCATCTTGTGGGGTTTACTTTCGATGAAACGAATTGCGGTTTTTACCAGTGGAGGCGATGCGCCGGGCATGAACGCGGCCATTCGGGCGGTGGTGCGGGTCAGTGTGGCTCATGGACTCGAGGTCGTGGGTATCCGGGGTGGCTACCAGGGCATGATTGAGGGGGACTTTATGCCCATGGGGCCACGCGATGTAGCCAATACCCTGCAGCGTGGAGGCACAATTCTGCTAACGGCCCGCAGCCAGGAGTTTATGTCCGCTGAAGGTCGGGCCAAGGCGGCCCAAAACCTCAAACAGGCCGGTATAGACGGAGTCATTGCCATCGGCGGTAATGGAACCTATGCCGGTGCTGCCAAACTGATAGCCGAGCACCACATCCCCGTGGTGGGTGCGCCTGGAACCATTGACAACGACCTCTATGGCACCGACTACACCATTGGTTTCGATACTGCGGTGAATACAGCCCTGGATGCCATTGACCGCATCCGTGATACGGCGGCCAGCCACTCGAGGGTCTTTTTTATCGAGGTGATGGGCCGTCATGCAGGTTTCATTGCGCTGGAAGTGGGTATTGCCGGAGGCGCAGAGGTCATTGTGATTCCCGAGGAGCCGACCGACGCCAAAACCTGTGCTGAGGTCATCAGCCTTTCGGCACAGAAAGGCAAGCGCTCCTCCATCGTGGTGGTGGCCGAAGGGGGCTACGAAGGTGGGGCCGAACAACTGGCCAAGGATGTGCGCAGCTTTGCCGGCTTCGAAGGCCGGGTAACCGTGCTGGGCCATATCCAGCGTGGCGGCAGCCCGACTGCCAAAGACCGTGTGCTGGCCAGTCGGCTGGGGGCGGCCTGTGTGGATGCCCTTTTGAGCGGAGCCAGTGGAGTTGCGATAGGCGAGGTAAACGACGAAATTCGCCTCACGCCCTTCAAGGAGGCCATCGAGAAGCGCAAGGATATCAATCGCAAAAAACTCGAGCTGGCCAGGGTGCTGGCTTTGTGACCGTTGGCTGCATTACATCCAGGTTCTAAACTTCCGCCAGAATGACTAGGGTATGGGTCAAGACCTGGAAGTCGCAACCCTGGGCGGTGGGTGTTTCTGGTGCCTCGAGGCGGCCTATGACGAACTAAAAGGCGTGGTAGACGTGGTCTCGGGGTACTCGGGGGGACACCTGCCCAATCCCACCTACGAGCAGGTGTGCAGCAAGCAAACCGGCCATGCCGAGGTGGTGCAGGTGAAGTTTGACCCCAGCGTAATCACGTACCGGGAAATCGTGGAAATTTTCTTTACCCTTCACGACCCCACCACCCTGAACCGCCAGGGTAACGATGTAGGGCCACAGTACCGCTCGGTTATTTTTTACCACTCACCAGAGCAAAAAGCGGTGGCCCAGGAGGTTATGCAAGCACTCACGCAGGCGGGGGTCTGGGAGAGCCCCATCGTCACCGAGCTAACCGCTTTTGACCGGTTTTATCCCGCCGAGGACTACCACCAGGAATATTTCCGCCGCAACCCCTACCAACCCTACTGTGCTTTTGTGGTAGGCCCCAAGGTTGCTAAGTTTCGCAAGCAGTACGACCACCGACTCAAGAAGGGTTCGGTGGCGGGTTAGGGATTCGGGTAGCTGGGAACCTCGAGGGGGCTCTTGCAGTACACTCCTTTGAGGCATGGCCCGAATGGAGAAGAGCAAAAGAAAGTATTATGTGGTTTGGAAAGGTCGCCAGGCCGGAATTTTCTCCTCCTGGCCCGAGGCCGAGGCGCAGGTCAAGGGTTATGTAGGGGCCCAGTACAAGGCTTTTGAAGGTCTGGATGAGGCCAAACAGGCTTTTGCGGGAAAATACCAGGACTACCAGGGCAAGAAAACCAGCCAGGGCAGGCTTCTGGAGGTGCCCCCTCCGCTGCTGCCCAGCTACGCGGTGGACGCCGCTTGCAGTGGTAACCCGGGGTTGCTCGAGTATCGCTGTGTTGATACCGCCACGAGAAAGGAAATTTTCCGACGGGGGCCCTTTGCCCAGGGTACTAATAACGTGGGAGAGTTTTTAGCTATTGTCGAGGCCCTGATACTATGCCACGAGGAGGGCCACCCCTGGCCCATCTACAGTGATTCGGTAAATGCGATTGCCTGGGTAAAGGCCAAAAAGGCCCGCACCAACTTGATTCCAAATAAACAAAACGCCGCATTGTTTGAGCGAATTGCACAAGCCGAGGCCTGGCTGAGGTCGCACGCCTATTCCAATCCCGTGCTCAAATGGCAGACCGATAGCTGGGGCGAGAACCCGGCGGATTTTGGCCGCAAATAAAGGGCTATCGAGGCTTCTTCGTTTTGGCAAAAAAATGATTGCTATACAGTTATAGCAGATTCGGGCAGTTCGTTGTCGAAAGGTGGCGAACTAACCGAATCTGGTATTAGCCGCGACGCTTGTTTCGCCTGGCGAAGCCAGGGGTGGAGTATGCAACAAAGGGTGGGCTGGTGTCTGGGGTTCGGATTGCACCGATAACGCCCTGAGCCAGTCGGGACGGTTGGTTTGAATGACTAATTCTTTCAATCCAGTGATGGATTGCCTGTTTCTTTTCGAGGGGTGCTTTAGGGTTGGTTTACAGGCGGCAACAGGGCTGCTTTGAGGGTGGGGCTACCCGAAGCCCAGTCGAACAGGGGTCGGGCAAAAGGACTGCTTACGATGCCGTCTTTGATGCCGGTGGGCAGCTGTTCGGAAGGGTAGCGTAAGGCACCGGAGGAAGCCACATACTCGCTGGGAAAGCTGACCCAGATGGTGAAGGCCAGGAAAAGACCCCACAAAAGTCCGCCGATTCCCCCGATGGCCCCTTCAACGCTGGGGGCAAGGTGGGGGAGCGGGATGAAGTGGGTCAGGTAGGCCATGGCCAGCCCCAGCAGCAGAGCGAGCAAAGGCAGTACAAAAACGGGAACCAGGGGTGTTATCAAAGGAGCCAGCAAAACATAAAGCACCAGGGCCGGTACGACCGCCAGAGTAAAGTGGGTGCCCTGGCGAATGCCGACGGCCAGGGCTGCCGCGAAAACAAAAAGGGCCATTAAGTCGAGCCAGCTTAGCATCAATCTAGAGTATACCTACCCGGCGCTACTCCAGGATCCAAGTTTGACCCATGTTTGGGTGAACTAATGCCAGCTTCGGTTAGTTCGGCGCCGAACTAACCCGACCAACGGGAGACGCTTTCTTCGCCGACCGAAGTTATCCGCGTAGCGGAGGGCGATACCGCCCCTTGGAAGGTAGACACCTTCTTCGCCGACCGTAGAGAGATGCTTGTTTCACCGACAGTAGGGATACGCTGAGAAAAATGCGGCAGTCTTCAGGAGCTAGAGGTTCTGCCGGGCTGACTTTTAGCCCCTGGGCGTAGCGGCAAAACAACAGAAAACAGCGACATATTGTTCTTGCCTGTTGGTGCGTATATGCGGCCCCTGCATGTGATGACACTCCCAAAGGCCACTGGTTATCGGCGGATGGCAAAACCCTTTTGCTCGAGCGCGGCGACGATGTTTTGTATGAAGGAGTCGGTCTCGAGGTCGGTCAGGGTGCGCTCGGGGTGACGAAAGGCGAGGTGAAAGGCCAGGCTCTTCTCGCCCGCAGCAAGCGGTTTGCCACGGTAGACATCGAAGATTTCCAGCCTTTCCAGGTGCTCGCCCGCACTGGCCCGGATAAGCCGCTCGACTTCGGCATAGGGGGTCTGCTCGGGCACCACCACGGCCAGGTCGCGCATGGAGGCGGGGTACTTGGCAATGTCGGAGAAGGTACCCGGCCCTTTGCTGAGGGGAAGGTTGAGTTCAAACAGGAAGACCTGCGGGAGCTCCAGCGCGGCGGCAATGGCGGGGTGTAAAGCCCCCATCTGGCCTATTTTTTGGTTATTCCAGTAGACGGCTCCGCTGATGCCAGGGTGCAGATGGGGCGCCGGTTCTTTCTCCACCTGTACCTTGCTACCAAGATTTCGTGCAGCCGTCTCGAGGAAACCCTTGAGGGCAAAGAAGCCATCACTCAGGCCCTTTTGCCACAGCCCTGGAACCGGGTCTCCGCACAGCAGGGCCGCAAGGCGCGGGGTTTCGGTTTGGTTGAAAACATGACCAATCTCGAATAGCAGGAAAGGCCCCTCCTCCCCCTGGGCCAGTGCGGTTTGCAGGTTTTTTAGCAGGCCGGGGTGGAGGGCTGTACGCAGGGCGGTGCGGTCGGCGGTCTGAGGATTCTGCATGAAAACGGTGGGGGCCGGGGCCTGCATTCGGGCGCACTCTTCGGGCGACGACCAGGCGTAGTTCAAAACTTCCTGGAAGCCCAGCCCTGCCATAACCTGCTTGAGCCGTTCGGTGGTCTCGTAGGGTTCGTCTACGCCCAGGTTATCGGGATGAGGAAAAAAGCTGGGCAGAGCGATGGGAATCTGGTCGTAGCCCACGATGCGGGCCACCTCCTCGACCAGGTCTTCCTCGATGGCCAGGTCCACCCGGTGGCTGGGTGGCGTGACTTCCCAGACCCCTTCCTGCTGAGCGGGTTGCACGGTGCAGCCGAGCTGTTGCAGCACCTGAGCCTGGGTGGCCTCGGAGTAGTCCCGCCCCACCAGCCTCGAGGTGTAGCTCGGGCGAAAAGCGATGGGCTGGGGGGACTGGGTGTGGTTGAGGTCGAGGCGTTCGCGGGCTACCTCTACCCCCTCACCTCCCCAGGCTTGCAGGAGTTCCATGAAACGGTCGGCAGCCAGGTTTTGTCCATCCTTGTCCACGCCGCGCTCGAAACGGTAAGAAGCTTCGGTTTTGAGGCCCTGGCGCTTGGCGGTGCGGCGTATCCGGACGGGGTTGAAGTGGGCGACCTCGAGGGCGACCTCGGTGGTGGTATCGCGGATTTCGTCGTCGGCTCCGCCCATTACCCCGGCCAGCCCAGCAGGACGGGTTTGGCTACCGTCTTTGACGGTGATGAGCAAATCGCGCTCGTCCAGGGTGCGCTCCACTCCGTCCAGCGTGACCAGTTTTTCACCAGGGTGGGCCCGGCGCACCACCAGCCCTTCCTTGATGTAGGCGGCATCGTAGGCGTGCATGGGGTTGCCCAGCTCGAGCATGGCGTAGTTGGTTGCGTCGACCACATTGGAAATGGGGCGCATTCCAGCGGCATACAGTCGGCGCTGCACCTTCAGGGGGCTGGCCCCCACCTGCACCCCACGGGCATAAGACAGGGTGAAACGGTCGCATCCCTCCTTATCCTCAATCCAGACCCCAAAAGGCAGGGGCAGAGGGGTGGTTTGGGGTTGGGGGTTGGGCCGGATGAGGGTCAGGCCCAGGGCGGCCAGATCCCGTGCTACCCCATACACCGAGAGCCAGTCGGGGCGGTTGGGCGTGATCTCGATTTCGATGACTTCGTCGGGGCTCCAGACCTCTGCCAGGGGTGTGCCTGGGGGCAGGGCACTGGCGGGGAATTCCATCAGGCCGCCCGCATACTCGCCCAACCCCAGTTCCCTGGCCGAAAGGGCCATGCCCCAGGACTCGAGGCCCGCAAGGGTGCGGGCGCGCAACTCGGTTCCGTCCGGCAGTATGGCCCCCGGCAGCGCCAGCGCCACCCCTATGCCGGCCCTTGCGTTGGGCGCACCCGAGACCACCTGTACCTCCCGACCGACATCCAGAACGAGCCTGCGTACCTCCTTTCCTTCCAGGGTTTCGACCTCGAGGACCCTGGCAAACACAACCTGACCATGCGGAGGGGTCAGCTTGTGAATGGACTCGGTCTCGATGCCCAGCCCGGCCAGCAGTTCTTCCAGGCGCTCCGTGCTGGGCGCATCGGGCAGAAATTCCTTAAGCCAGCTATATACGATTTTCATTGAGATACTCCATGTCTTCGTTGTTCTTTGGGTTTTGCCGGTCGGTCCTGCCTGATTTAACCCGGCTAGCCTCTGAACTGCCGCAAAAAGCTCAGGCGGTTCTGGTAGAAGTAGCGAATGTCCGGAATCCCGTAGCGCAGCAAGGCCAGCCGCTCAACGCCCATCCCGAAAGCCCAGCCCGTCATGCCTTCGTAGGCCGGGGGCAGGCCCTGCTGCTTGCGGTACGCATCCACCGCCTTGAACAGATAGGGATGAACCATACCGGCCCCGCCGAGCTCGAGCCATTTTTCGCGCTCGGGCCACCACATGGCAAACTGCACCCCCGGCTCCACAAAAGGAAAGTAGGTCGGCTGGAAGCGGGCCTTGCCCTCCTCGCCAAAGAGCCCCCGTGCCAGCTCGGTAATGGCCCCTTTGAGGTCGGCCATGGTAATGTCCGGCCCCACGACCAGACCCTCGAGCTGGTGAAACATGGCCTCGTGGCTGGCGTCGGTCTGTTCGTAGCGGAAAACCCGCCCCGGTACCACAATCCGGAAGGGCGGCGTGTGCTTGATCATGTAGCGAATCTGCATCCCCGAGGTGTGGGTGCGCAGCACGGCGCCACCCAGGCCGGTTACGTCCTCGCCAAAAGGGCCCTGGATGCTGAAACGCTGGCCCCCTGGTGCAACAGCAGGGGAAGCAGGAGATGGCTGCTGGTGGAACTCTACCCAAAAGGTATCCTGCATGTCTCTGGCAGGGTGCCACTCGGGCATGTTGATGGCGTCGAAGTTGAAGAACTCACTCTCGACTTCGGGGCCCTCCACCACGCTAAAGCCTTGCCTGCGAAAGATGTTGACCAGCTCACCTAGAATCAGGCTGGTGATGTGCAGACCCCCTGAAGGGAAAAGGTAGCCAGGCAGTGAAACGTCGATGGACTCTTGCATGAGCCTGGCTTTGAGCGCTTCTTCGCGGAGGGCTGCTTCACGGGCCTCGAGGGCCTCCTCCAGAGCCTGCTTCCACTCGTTGAGTACCCGCCCTTTTTCCCGGCGCTCCTCGGGCGAGAGCCGACCCAGGGTTTTCAGTTCCTGCGTTATCAGACCGTTTTTGCCCAGGTACTGCACCTTAAGACCCTGTAGGTGCTCCGGTGTGGGGGCCTTGCCGATCTCCTCCAGTGCTGCCTCAATCTTCATGAAGCCTCCAGAAAAACCTCGCACAGTCTACTCAAAAGCAAGGGGCGGCACACAGGCCGCCCACGAGAGAGTATTGCGTCTCCCGCGGGCCTACCTAAAAAACCACCTCCCAGCCATCACGAAGTAGCCTACCACCCGGATGAAAGCCGGGTCAATCATGCGGTTCGTCACCCCTGGTGTGTTCTGTCCTCACGCTTGTCTTCACCCAGGCGTGCCACACTGGGCCCGATGACCTACGAAGCCTTTATCGAGATGGCGGAGCGCATGTGGGAGGAAATTCCCTCCGAGTACAAGCATGGCCTGCACGGCATTCACGTGATGGAGCACCTCAAACCCGATCCCGACGAACCCGGTTTGCTGCGTCTGGGGGAGTACTACGATCCAGGCTATCCTTCGGTGCTGGGAGGGTATGAGGGCATTGGGCGGCACATTGCCCTGTTTTATGGCTCTTTTGCTGCACTGGCTGCGCAGGACCCCGACTTCGACTGGGAAGGCGAGGTTTGGGAAACCCTGGTCCATGAGCTGCGCCACCACCTGGAGTCGCTGGCCTGGCGCGACGACCTGGTGCAAGAGGACCTCGAGCTCCTGCGCCGCTACAGAAGCCAAAGCTAGCTCAGAAGCAGGGCCAGGCCCGCAACCCCACTGAGCACTGCGCTGGCCAGCAGCGCCGGGAGAACACGCTGCGCATTGGGGCTGCGCTGGGCCAGCACGCGCCAGACCACCCCTTCCACTGCACTCAGCACCAGCAGGAGCCATCCGGCCAGTTTGAGGGTTTCCACAGTTGCTATTTTATAGCCGATTCAAAAAGATAGTCATTCAAAACAAAAAATCAAAGGCTTGGTTGCGCCGCGCGCGGCGCAACTTGAATCCTAGAGTACACCCCACCCGTCGCTACGCACCCCACCCCTCCCTACGGTCGGCGAAACAGGCATCTCCTTGCAGTCGGCGAAAAAGGCGTCTCGGTGAAGCAAGCGTCTCCCTATGGTCGGCGAAACATGCGTCTCCCTTCCAAGGGGCGGTATCGCCCTCCCGTAAAGGGATAACTTCGGTCGGGTTAGTTCGCACCGAATGGTACCGAACTAACCGAATCTGACATGACACGCTCTTGACAGGTGTTGCCGCCCAGATGGGCGGCAACTATCCTGCTCGGCGAAGGGTATCGGGTTCCTTGAGCCTGGCTTTTTTGTAGGGCGCTCTGACTACCCCGTCGCCTGGGCTCGAGGGCCTGGGAGCGGTCAGCGGGGGATGCGTAGCTTCTGGCCCACCCGGATCAGGTCGGGGTTGGCGATGTTGTTGGCCTGGGCGATTTTCATGTAGCTGTCGCGCGAGGCGCTGCCATAGAACTTGAGCGCAATGCCCGAAAGGGTGTCGCCTGGCTGCACGGTGTACCATTCTTCGGCAGCCGATACCCCGCCCTGCTCGGCAGCAAAGCGGGCCTTGGCGCCCTCTACGATATTGAGTTCGCTGGCATCGACCTCGGTAGCCCCGGCCTGCTTGGCTAGCTGGACGGCCAGGTTGTACTCGTGCTGGCTGTCAACCGCGCCCTTGAGCACCACCCCGGTGCCTTTTTGCAGCACGGCAATGGGGTCGTCTTTTAGTTCTCCATTGGCCTCCAGCGTGGCCAACACCTTTTTAGCCAGCTTGCTGGCCTCGGTGGCCTTGCGGACGGCTTCCTCTTCGGCAGCGATGGCCGCATCGGAAACCTCTTGCTGGGCGACAATCACGCCGCTCAGATCGACCGACTTGACCCCCTTAACCCCTTCTACCGTCGCTTGCAGGAGCGACAGGTGGGGTTGGCGGGGAACCGCGCCGGTAATACGAACATTCCCGCCTTGTTCTTGAATGTTGAGACCCAGCCCCTGGAGCGGGGGCCACTGATTGATGGCATCCTGAACTCGAGCAGACAATGACTTCCCAAACGGCCACATAATCTACCTCCAGTTCGGAGTATACCCCGGCATTATAAAAGGATTATGCAAAGGGAGGGCTCAGGCCAGCTCGAGACTGCTCAAATCGCCCAGCACCAGTTTGTGGGCTTTCGGCAGGCCGACGCGCCGGGTTACTTTGGAGCCAACTCCTAGAATGCACTCGTGCAGACGTAGGGGTACGTCCTCGACCACCGCTCCGTCCTCCAGAATGGAAAACTCTACCTCGGCCTGCCGTACGGTAGCATTGGGGCCGACGGAGGTAAAAGGGCCGATGTAGGCTCCCTCGACCATGGCGTTTTGGGCGATGTGAACAGGGCCCAGCACGGTGCTGTTCTTGACCACCGCTCCTTTCTCGATGACCACCCGCCCGGTGATCTGGCTATCATGCACGTGGCCCTCCACAATCGGGGTGGGGCTTTTTTGCTCCACCAGGAGCAGCCGATTGGCGTCCAGCAGGTCGGCGGGTCGTCCGGTGTCTTTCCACCAGCCTGTAATTTCTTGCCCCAGCACAGCATGACCCTGATCCATGAGGGCCTGGATGGCATCGGTGATCTCGTACTCCCCTCGGGCGCTGGGCTTTAGATTGGCAATGATCTCCATGATGGCTGGGCTGAACACATAAACCCCCGCCACAGCCAGGTCGGAAGGCGGGTCTTTGGGCTTCTCGAGCAGCTTGACGATGCGCCCCTGATCCAGCACCGCCACTCCAAACTGCCGCGGATCGGGCACCCGTACCAGCGCAATGACCGCCCCCACGCCCGCCTTGAAGGCCTCGACAAAAGGTTTGATTCCCCGCTGGAACAAATTGTCGCCCAGATAAAGCACGAAGGGGCTTTGACCCAGCCATTCTTTAGCGCTGCCGACCGCATGAGCAATGCCCAGGGCCTGCTCTTGCACAATGTAGGTGATCTGGACGCCAGGAAAATCCTTCAGGGCTTGCCGGATATCTTCCTGGGTATCGGGCGAGACCACCACCCCCACCTCGGTAATGCCTGCTTCGAAGAGGTTTTCCACCGCGTAGTAAATGATGGGTTTTCCGCCCAGACGAATGACCGGTTTGGGCCGGGTGTGGGTGAGGGGACGAAGCCTGGTGCCACGTCCGGCTGCAAGAATGAGTCCTTTCATGCTGAGGCCTATCTTAGCAGCGCTGTCGATTGAGGGCGGTGCATATGCGCTGTAGGGTAGAGAAAGCCAGATTGTAAGCGATTACATTTTTCTCTCACGCCTTTTGTCTGGAAGCAGACCTGGTTGCTTTATCATTCGATATAGTTGAAGAAAAAGTTTCCATGAAAGCAAGATTTTATGTATTGACATTTTTTGGAAAGATTTGTATATTCAGGTCAAAAGCAATTTGTAAACGCTTACAAAAGCCCTATGGATAACCGCCGTATGCCCACAATTGGGGATGTTGCCCGCCTGGCTGGAGTCTCAACCGGAACGGTGAGCCGGGTTCTTAATCACAGGATCGGGGTGCACCCCCAAACCCGCGAACGGGTTTTGGAAGTGATGGAGCGGCTGGGGTATGTGCCGATGCAGGCTGCCCGCGAACTGACCGGACGCAGCGACACGGTGGGGATTCTGTTGGCCCCTGGCGTGCGGCGCTATATTCCTTACTTTGTTTTGTTGTTCGAGCATCTGACCGAGGCACTCTGGCGGGAGGGGATGCGCCTGGAGGAGACCCCCACCGATGCGGTTGGACTGCCCCTCTCTCCCGCTCGAGGCTATATCCTTCTGGGTGCGCACGATCACGACCCGCGTCTGGAAGCCCTGCGGAGTGCCCAAACCCCCCATGTCCTGATTGGGGTTTACCCCGGCGCTTACTGGGTGGCCCCCGACGACGAAGGCGGGGCTTATGCGGCTACCCGGCATCTGCTCGAGCTAGGACATCGGGAGATAGCCCACCTCACCGGACAACCCCAGCATCAAGTTGGGCGCGAACGCTTGCTGGGCTACCGTAAGGCGCTGGAAGCCTATCGAGTACCTTTTCAGCCGGAGCTTGTGCTGGATGGAGATTTCTCTACCCTCACCGCCTATCGTGTGCTGCGCAAAGCCTGGGAGCAGGGGCTGCGCTTTACCGGCTTGTTTGCCGCCTCCGACGAGATGGCTGTGGGGGCTGCCGCAGCTCTTGAGGATATGGGCTTGCGGGTTCCGCAGGACGTTTCGCTGGTAGGCTTCGACGACCTGCCCGAGGTTGGCGCAACCCTCACCACGGTACGCCAGGACATCGGTCAGATTGCCAGGGCTGCAGTCCAGTTGCTCAAGGAGTCACTGGTCGGAGGTACCCCCCATGGCGTGCGGGTGCCGGTGCAACTGGCAGTTCGAGGTACGACCAGCCTGCGGGAGGTGAGAACCGCCTGAGGCTCGACTTCCGCCTCAGGCCCCTCGAAAGGGAAACATCAGCATCGGGTTCTTAACGGCTTTGGCTCTAGCTTTGCTCTGAATGCAGGAGGAAATCATGAAGCGATGGTGGGTAGCAGGTCTAGCAATAGCGGTGCTGGGGGTGGCCTCAGCGCAAACGGTGGTGCGGCTGCAGGGCTTTGGTGGCAACGACACGGCCATCATCAGTAGCCTGGTTCGGGAAGTGGTCAATCCGGCGCTACAAAAAGACAACATCCGCGCTGAATACCAGGGTGTAGAAGGAGATTACCGCGCTGCGCTCTTGAACGCGCTCTCGGCGGGTACTGCTGCCGACCTGTTTTATGTCGATATCTTCTGGTCGGAGCCCTTGTTTGCCTCGGGTCGGGTCGAGCCGTTGAATCGGTACTTCACCCAGCAGGAACTTGCAGTCTTCAACCGCAATCTGCTGAATGCCTTTACCCTGCGCGGCAACGTGTACGGTTTGCCCAAGGACTTCAACACCCTGGCGGTGCAGTATAACCGCGATCTTTTCGACGAGGCCAAGGTGCCCTATCCCAACCAGACCGACACCTGGGACACCTTCAAGGACAAGCTGAAGCGGGTTCAGGCGGCGGTCAAAGATGTGGCCGGATTGTGCGTGGTGGCAGACCACGCCCGCTTTGGAGCCTTTGCCTACGCGACCGGCTGGCGGCCCTTCAATGCCCAGGGACGCACCGTACTGGATGCCAATTTCCGCCGGGCCTTCGAGTGGTACACCAGCCTGGTGAAAGATGGGGCCGGCAAGTATGCCCAGGACCTGGGTGAGGGTTGGACAGGGGGCTGTTTTGGAGCCGAGCGGGCTGCAGTCGCCATCGAAGGGGCCTGGATTGGAGGCTTCCTGCGCGATAAGGCGCCCAATATGCGCTATGGCACCACCCTCATTCCCCTCGACCCGGTAACCAAGCAGCGCGGCAATTTCATCTTCACCGTTTCCTGGAGCATGAATGCGGCCTCACGCAATAAGGACGCCGCTGCCAAGGTGCTACGGGCTCTCACAAGCCCCGAGGCTCAGAACTGGATTCTCTCCCGTGGTCTGGCCCTGCCCAGCCGCAGCGCCCTGGCGACCAGCCCCGTCTTCCAGCGCCCCGGCAAGGAAAATGAGCTGAACCGGGTGGTCTTCCAGGGTTCGACCAGTGTGGGTGGGGCCGTGTTGCCCTTCAAGTTTGGCTCGCTGGACGGCGGAGAGTGGATGCGCCCCATTAATGAAGCCTTGCTGGCGGTCATTACGGGCAAGAAGTCGGTTGACCAGGCCCTGGCCGACGCCCAAGCCGAACTCAACCGCCTGGTACGGTAAATCAACCTGGATGAGTGGGGCTGAGCGCTGCTACAGGATGGCAGCGCTTGGCTCCACGCCAGGTATCGCCACGCTAGAAATGAGAGCTGCGCGGCCAGGAAACAGGTCAATCCGGCAATTCCCGAAGATGGACTGTGTCAGGCTCGTTTCTGTCGGATGGACAATCCCCACGCCACACCCTGGCGTGGTGCGGAACGAGCTCGAGTCTGCGCACCCTAAGACCCAAGACTGGTAGGGGAACAGGGGTCCAGCGGTGAAAAAATTCCGGTTGTGTCCACACCGCATGAACAAACCAGGCACCTCTTTCGAGTTTGGCTTTTGGTAAAAATTACCAGGGTTTTTCCCGAATCATACCAGATTCAAAAAGATAGTCTTTCCATCCAAGATTTAAAGAGGCCTGGTTATGCCACGCGCGACGCCACATGAATCCTGGAGCCCACCCCACCCTACGTTTGGCGAAGAAAACGTATCCCGTTGGTCGGGTTAGTTCGGCGCCGAACTAACCGAATCTGGCATCAGCTTGTGCGCAAAGCACAGACACCTTTGCTCTTGGGCGAGCACCGCGAAAGGGGGATATATGCAGAGGTCGCAACGCACAGAAGCACTCTATGCCCTCTTGTTTCTGGCACCTTTTCTGATTCACCTGGGCGTATTCTTCGTGTTCGCTTTCGTGCGAACCCTCGGATTTAGCTTTACCGACAAGACTCTGATCGGCCAGTCCTATCAGATTGTGGGTTTTGCCAACTTCATTCAGCTATTTCAAGACCCTCGTTTTTTGGCTGCGCTGACCCACTCCATCAGCTTCATGCTGGTCGTGACCACGCTCCAGACCTTTCTGGCCTTGAGCATGGCAGCCATCCTGAACCAGCGCCTGCGAGGAATCACCTTTTTCCGCACGGTCTACTACATTCCCAGCGTGCTCTCTTCGGCTGCCGTGACCGTGATTGCAATCTGGTTCTTCCAGAAAACCGGCTTCCTCAATACCTTCATCGGCTGGATTGGTTCGGTAGCCCCGGTACTGTTGACCTTTCTTGTCATCTTTTTGCTGGCCCAAGTTGTTCAGGTAGGCCTGGAACGACTGCGAGGTCTGCCCGTAGTTCCCACCGATCCAGCCCTGGCCACCATTTCGCTGGCGGTGGGGTTGGTGCTGACCTGGGTTCTGGTGGCACTGGGGATGGTCGCGCCACGGGAGGCCCAACCGCCCGAATTCACCTGGCTGACCAACTCCGACCGCTTCCTGGGGATTCCTGTTCCCCTGTGGAGCATCATCATGCTGAACACCTTCACCACCATTCCTACGCTGATGCTCATCTTCCTCGCAGGCTTGCAGGATATCCCCAAGAGCATTTACGAGGCCGCCTCGATTGATGGAGCCACGCCTTTACAGCAGTTCTTCAGTGTGACGGTGCCCATGCTGCGCCCGGTGACCTTTCTGGTGATTACCCTTTCACTGATTGGCACTTTACAGATGTTTGACCAGGTGGCCCTGATGGGTGACGCAGCGCCGCTGGACTCCATTATTGTGCTGGCCTACTACGTCTACAACAACGTATTCAGTGGAGAAGGCAGGGTGGGGCTGGCCTCGGCGGCGGCCATCATTCTGGCGGCTTTGACCTTTGCAATTGTACTGTTGCAGCGGGCTTTGGGTATTTCCGAGAAAGCGCACTAGGAGGGGTTATGGCAGCGCAAGCGATGAAACCGGTACGCAAGCTGGACGAACGCTACCTGGCCCGACAGCGCTGGGCCAGGGCTGGCTGGATTTATGGTGCTATGCTCGCACTGGCGGTCTTTTTTATTGGACCTTTTTATGTGGCCTACCTGGGCAGCTTGAAGGACAATCCGCTCGAGTGGCCTTTCCGTTACTCCTTTGCCCAGACCCAGCCCAAAAACTGGGCGGCAGCCTGGCGGCTGGGCCAGCTAGGTGCGGGCAATCCCTGGTTGGGCGGGTTTGCGCCAGGGGCCCGTATACCCTTTGAGGTCAGCTATTTTGTGGAGGAGGGTCAGGAACCAGAAGCCCCGGTGGTGGCGGTTCCGACGCGGCGGGCAGGGGCAGGTCTGGGTGCCATCTTCGACGAAGTGCAGGCGGCCCAGTACGCTCGGGTCTCGGAAGTGGAGGAAGTAGGCCGCCGAAAAGCGCTGGTCGGGGGTCGGCCCGGTCAGATAGTCACCTACGCTTTTACCGTCGTTTACGAGGGCCAGGGGCCCAGGGCGGCTCGCCTGCCACTGGATATCGAAGCGCCCAGAACGCAGACCTACCACTCGGCCACCCTCGACCCCAACCGCCTCGAGCGCAGGGGGCGGGTGGCCAGCTGGGATAATGCAACCCCGGGCTTTCTGGGCTACACCTTTCGCAACTATGTGCGGGTTTTCAACGAGGCCAGAGACCCCAATACCGGGGCCAGCTTCTTTTTGCGCTGGACACTCAACACTTTTCTGGTCTCGCTGGCGGTGGTCGTGACCACCTTGCTCTTCGCATCTCTGGCCGGATATGCCCTGGCCCGAATGTATTTTCCCGGAAAGAACTACCTGTTTGCCTTTGTGGTCTTTACCATGACGGTGCCGTCTCAAGCCATCTTCATTTCCAACTACCTGGTGCTGCGCGACCTGGGCCTGCTGGGCAGCCTGTGGGGTATGGTGGTGTGGAGTGCGGTGGGGGCCGGGGCCGTGTTCATCATGAAGCAGTTTTTTGAGTCCATTCCCCGTGAAATCGAGGAGGCGGCCCTGATTGATGGGGCCAGCCCCATTACCACCTTCTTTCGTATCATCATCCCCATGGCCACCCCGGCTTTAGGAGCCCTGACCATCCTGACTTTTCAGGGCATGTGGAACGAATTCTTCAAAGCTGCGGTGGTGCTATCGGGGCAGCAGACCAACTACACCCTGCCCCTTGGCCTTTCCTTCTTCCGCAGTGCCTACGGGGTGGCGGGCGACTGGGGCTTGATGCTGGCCAGCGCTTTTCTCTCGATGATTCCCATCATCATCCTTTTTGTGGTCTTCCAGCGCTACTTTGTGGAGGGGGTTTCTACCAGCGCGCTAAAAGGATAATGGTGATGGTCGGTAGCCAGAGGCCGAAGTCGGACATGCTACCAGGGAAGGACGGGTTACTGGATCTGGCCGGTGCGAAAGAGGTTTATGGGGATGTTACCGCTCAAAGAAGACGATACCTACGCTGTTTTGTCTGACCAGGGTATGGCCGATGGGGAGGAGCGGGGTTTTTACCGCCACGATACCCGCTACCTGGCCCGGTATGTATGGGATCTGCCTGGTTTTAGCTTACTGGTTTCGCAAACACTGCGCCCGGATCATCTTGTGCAGCACTGGAGTCGGATCGTGGGGCCCGACCAGCTTGTGGGCCTACGGCGGGAGTTGCAACTGATGCGGGGGGGGTTCAAAGAGCGGCTCGAGCTGGAGAACACTTCGCTGAAGGCCCAGACCGTGGAGCTGGCCCTCGAGGCCGTCGCCGACTTTGCCGACCTGTTTGAGGCCAAGGGTTGGCATAAAGTCTCGCGCAAGATCAGGGGCTTCGAGTACACCGCCGAAGATGGCCTGCGGGTAGCGACCTACCTCACCTCCGATCCTCCGCCTGGCCCATCGACCTCGAATGAGACCCAAAGGACCGATGCAAATGGCGAGACCTTCCGGTGGAAATTTGAGTTATCGCCCAAGCAAAAGGCGACCCTCTGGCTCGAGGGTCGCTTCGAGAGTCCCTTCGAGCCCCATACCCCGCCACTACCCAGCTACGAGGACTGGAAAAAGCGTTTCCCACTCTTCATGGAAAGTGGGCGCAGCCAGCGGGTGCTGGAACAAGCCATCACCGACCTGCGGGCCCTTTTGTTCTCACTACCCGAGGGGCTTTTTCCTGCTGCAGGCATCCCCTGGTATGTCTGCCCCTTTGGGCGTGATTCGTTGCTAACGGCCTACATGATGCAGCCCTGGGCGCCCGACGTGACGCAGGGGGTGCTGACCTACCTGGCCAAATACCAGGGTACCGAGGTCAATGCTTTTCTGGACGAGACCCCCGGCAAGATCATCCACGAGATGCGGCTGGGTGAACTCTCGCGTACCGGCAAAGTGCCTTTCACGCGCTACTATGGCACCGTCGATGCAACTCCGCTGTTTGTGATCTTGCTGCACCGCTACTTCCAAGACTCCGGCGACCTGGCTTTAGTGCAGGCCCTCAAGACCCACTGGGAAGCGGCCCTGCACTGGATGACCCACTATGCCGACCCCGACCAGGACGGCTTTCTGGAGTATGCTCCCAACACCGATAGAGGCCATGTGGTGCAGTCCTGGAAGGACTCCCACGACTCGCAAAGCCACCAGGATGGCTCACTGGCCCAGGGGGCTGTGGCAGTTTGTGAGGTGCAGGGCTACGCCTATATGGCCTATCAGGCCGCAGCAGAGTTTTACCGGGCGCTGGGGCAGGCCCATCCAGCCGAAGAATGGGAAGCCAGGGCCCACAACCTCAAGGCCCATTTTCACCAGAAGTTCTGGCTGCCGGAACTCAAAACCTACGCAGCCGGTCTGGACGGTGCCAAAAAGCCCATGGCCATTCTGACCTCCAATCCAGGCCACCTGCTGTGGAGCGGTATTGTGCCGGTTGAGGTTGCACCCCAACTGGTCAAGACGCTTTTTTCGCAGGCGCTTTATAGCGGCTGGGGGTTGCGTACCCTGGGGACCGGTGAGGTGCGCTACAACCCGCTTTCGTACCACAATGGCTCGGTCTGGCCGCACGATAACGCCTTGTTTATCGGGGGATTGGTGCGGTATGGCTTCTACCAGGAAGCCTTGCGGGCTGCAGAAAATTTGTTTCGCCTGGCCATGACCCAGCTCGACTGGCGCTTACCCGAGCTGGTAGGGGGTTACGATAAGCACGAAGGTGAGCCGCCGGTGCCATATCCGGCTTCCTGCAGGCCTCAGGCCTGGGATGCCGCGGCGGTGGTGTACATGCTGCGCTTGATTCAGGAAATAAACCGCAAATACCCGGTGAAAGGTATCCTCGAGCTCCGCAAAGTCATACCAGATTCGGTTGGTTCGGCACCGGATGGCAGCTCAGCCTCGCCCGCACCGCACCGTGGCGTGGCGCAGGGCGACTGACCGAAGTTATCCCTTTACGGGAGGGCGATACCGCCCCTTGGAAGTTATCCGCGTAGCGGAGGGCGAGACCGCCCCTTGGAAGGGACACACTTGTTTCGCCGACCGTAGGGAGGGGAGGGGTGGGGTGGGGTGTGCTCTAGGACTCAAAAAGAGGGTCTCTGAAAAGCTTTGGAAAGACTATCTTTTTGAATACGCTATAAGACCCTGGGCGCTGTCGCTTGGTTTTTGGGTCAATCGGGATAAACTTGAAAGTGATGCGTTTGCTGGCTATTTTTGCCCATCCCGATGACGAGTCTTTTTTTTGCGCGGGCACCCTGACCAGATATGCTTCTTTGGGCCATGAGGTCTTCCTGATCTGTGCCACTCGAGGGGAACAGGGCCAGATCCGGCACCCGGCCATAGATGTGTCGCTCTTCCCCAAAGGGGAGGCCCGCGGCCAGTTGCGCGAAAATGAACTAAAGACCGCCTGCACCATTCTGGGTCTCCGCCCCCCCATTTTTCTGGACTACCAGGACTCCGGCTACCCCCTCGAGGTCGCGCAGGCGAACCCTGTCGGTTTCATGCATCAAAAGCTGGAGCAGATAGAAGACATTCTGCTCCAATACATTGCGGAAATAAAACCCCAGGTGCTGATTGGCTTTGACCCGCAGGGCTACTACGGACACATCGACCACATTCACCTTCACCGGGCAACGGTGGGAGCCTTCTGGCGGTCTGGCAACGTGTTATCTGCCCCTCCCAGGCGGCTTTTTTTCCCAGTACGCCTCCAGGATCAGGTTGCCAAAACCAAGTTTGACCCCGAGCGCTACGCGGTCTCGGCCAGCTCGGTAGCAGTGCGGATCGATGTGCGGCCTTATGCTTCCACCATCCGCTCGGCTGTCCTGGCCCATGCTTCGCAGGCCGGATCCGAAGAGAACTTCCCCCAGGTTTTGCGGGACTGGCCCGGCCTGCTGGAGGAAGAATACTTTGTGCTGGGAGGGCTCAGGGGGTCGTTTCCGGCCATGCCATCGGATGATTTGTTGGCCGGGTTTTGAGGCGGTGGTTGGGGCTGGATAAATGCATCGCCTTTGATGGCATTTTATGAAAGATTATCGCCAAATCCTGCAACGGCTTTCCTTTCTCCCCAACCTGTACATGGTGGGGGGGGCTGTGCGCGATATTTTGCTCGGCCTGACGCCCGAAGACCTCGACTTTGCCACCTCAGCCCCGCCAGAAGAAATCATGCGGCTGGCCAAAGCGCATGGCCTCGAGGCCATTCCTACGGGGATTGCCCACGGCACCGTAACGCTTTTGATCGATCATCACCCCTACGAAGTCACCACCTTTCGCCAGGACGTGGAGACCTTCGGGCGCAGGGCCCGAGTGGCATGGGGCCAGAGCATCGAGGAAGACCTGGCCCGGCGCGACTTCACCATTGGGGCCATTGCCATGGACGTCGGGGGGCGGGTGATTGACCCCTACGGAGGACAGCAGGACATCGAGGCCGGGGTGCTGCGGGCAGTGGGCGAGGCGAGCCAGCGTTTCCGCGAAGACTACCTGCGGGTGATCCGAGCAGGCCGGTTTGCGGCCCGCTATGGCTTCGAGATTGAGCCAAAAACCATGGAAGCCGCGCGGGAGGCAGCCCCAGAGGTGCTCTCGCATGTGGCCATCGAGCGCGTGACCGCTGAATTTGATAAGGCTTTCCAGAATGGAACACCCAGCCGTTTTGTGCGCTATCTGTACGACCTGGAAATCTTGCAGCGCCTGATTCCCGAGTTTGAAGATACCCACCTGCTCTTGCAAAACCCGCGCTGGCACCCCGAGGGGGACGTGCTGACCCATGTCTTGCAGGTGGTCGACCGTGCCCCGCCCCAGTATCGCTGGCATGCGCTCTTGCACGATATCGGCAAGAAAGACACCGCTCGCTGGAAGCCAGAGGGTTGGTATAGCTTTCACGGCCACGAGCAAGTGGGTGCAAGACTGATTCCACGCATCGCCCGCGAATTGCGCCTGCCCAACGCCTTGCGCGAAGAGCTAATCGTTACGACGGCTTTGCACATGGTGCCGGTCTTTACCCGGCCTACCCCGGCTGCCATCCGCAAATTTCAGGCTAAGGCCGGCCCGTACTTGCCTTCCTTGAAGGCGCTCTACGAGGCCGATGGGGGAGAGCGCCGTTCCAGAGAGTCCTGGCAGTTTTTCGAGCCTCAGCCGGTTCCGGTACAGCCGATTTTGCTGGGACGCCATCTGATTGAACGGGGCCACAAGCCGGGGAAAGACTTTAGCCGGATGCTCCAGGCCGCCTACGACTGGCAGCTAGAAACCGGGGAGACCGATGTAGAACGGCTATACCAGGCGGCGCTCAAGGGCCGGGAAAAGGGTAGCCAGGCTTGAGTGCCGACTTTCGGCCTTCCTTCGCTTTGGGCTATGCTCTAGGTATGTCAGTTCCGGTCATCTTTCTGCATGCCTTTCCCTACGGCCCGGCCATGTGGGAAAAGCAGCTCGAGGTCGTGGGAGGGCATCCCGTTCTGGCGCCCGATATTCTGGGGCACGAAAGCCTGGAAAGCGCGGCGGCCCATGTGCTGGTCGAGATGGATAAGCTCGGCTGGGAAAAGGCGGTGTTTGTGGGGCTTTCGATGGGCGGGTACGTAATCTTCCGCTTGTGGAACCTCGAGCCCGAACGCTTCGTGGGTATGGTGCTGGCCGACACCCGCGCCACCCCCGATACCGCCGAACAAAAAGCCAACCGTGCTCAAACAGCCCTTCGCATTCAGGCTGAAGGAATGGGCTTTTTCCCCGAAGGAGCTCTGCAAACCAACCTGGGACAGACCACCCGTTCCCAGCGCCCTGGGCTGGTGCAGCAGGTGCGCCAGACCTTGCTGGCCGCCGACCCGGCCAGAACCATCGCCAGCCTCAAGGGGCTGGCCGAGCGCCCCGACTCGGTGCCGCTCCTATCCGATATTTCGGTTCCGGCCCTGGTGCTGGTCGGCGAGGAGGATACCCTGACCCCTCCGTCCGACGCCCGCTTGCTGGCAGCCCGGATTCCGGATAGTCGGATGCTGATCATCCCCGAGGCCGGGCACATGAGCAACCTCGAGAACCCTAAAGCCTTCAACACCGCTTTGCTGGGCTTTTTGAGCGAGCTGGCCGTGCGCTGAAGGTTTTTATGCCAGATGGTACGTTTGGCGCTATCGAGCGGCTAACCAACCGAATCTGGTATCAGGGGTTTTGGCTGAGCGAAAGGGCCAGCACGTCCTCTGGGGCCAGCGGAGAACGGCGCCCCAGACGGGTCTGTAGCCCCTGGACGGGCCAGATTTTCCCCAGCACCCGGCCCAGCTGTGCGCGGTAGGGAGCCGGCAGGCCGAAACAAGTCTGGAGCTTTTTCCAGGCGGCTTCCTCCTGGCCCAGCCCCAACAACGCCTGGGTCTCGAGGCCCAGCTTCCAGCTTTGCACCCCAGGGTCTTGTAAATCCCCAATCTGCACCACCTGAGCCAGGGCTTCGGCCCACTTCTCCTGACGGGCCAGGGTCTCGGCGTAACCCAGGCGGGCCTGGGCCTGGAAGTAGGGGTCGCTTTGCTGCAAGCAACCCTGCATCATGACCTCGGCCTCGTCGGGTGGCATCAGCAAGGAAAGCTTTAGGGCCACATCGATGCTCAGGGCAATATAGCGGTCGCCGGGGAGCCTTTTGCTCAGGAGTTCGTCCCGCAGCTCGCGCAGGATTTGCTCGCTCTGGGGGGCTTTTTGTCCTCCCACATAAGGTGGCAGGTAGGGCAGCCCGCTGGCCCGCACCCAGTAAGCCACCGCGATACGGTAGAGGGTGCGGCGGTGGCGGTAGTGGGCTTCCTCCGGCCGTTCGCGCACCTCGCGCAGATAGGCCTCGGCCTCGGCCAACAGGCTAAGGGCCTCGAGGGGGCGGCCTCGCACCAGCTCCAGCACGCTGGCCTCGCTCATGGCGCGGGCGCGTATGAACTCGTCGGAGGCTTCCTGGATAGACTGGTAGAGGTATTTTTCCGCCTCTGCAAAATTCCCTATGCGCCTTAGCGCAGTGCCGAACCGGGCCCGTACCCTGGCCACTTCCTCCGGGGGGGCCCCCGAGGACTCCAGGGCCTCCAGGCCCTGCCGCATCTGGGCCTCGGCTTCGTAGACCCGCCCGGTGCGAAGGAGGAGGTCGCCTGACTGGTAGCGGGCCCGCCCGACCAGCAAAGGGTCGTGCGAGACCTGGCGCAGCGCTTCCAGGGCTTCTTCGAAGCGGCCTGCGTCCTTGGCCACCAGGCCCTGCCACAGCCGTACCCGGTCGGCCAAAAAAGGCTGGATGGGCAGCGAAAGGGCTTGCTGCACATAGGCTTCGGCCTGGGCATAGTCGCCCTGCCAGCGCTCTACGGCGGCCCAGACCAGAAGCCCCTCGGCCCCCACGTCGCCGGAGAGGGACTCGGGCGGGGGCAGAAGCTCCAGCGCGGCTGGAAAATTGCCTGCATCGACGCGGGCCTCGGCGGCCTTGACCCTTGCCCAGGACTGAATGGCAGGGTCGTTGGAGCGAAAGAGCAGCTCGAGGGCCTCGAGGGCCTCGGGATGGGCGTACTGCCCCAGCACGGCGCGGTAGCGCACCACCGCCATGGCCAGTTTTTCTCGCTCGGGGGTAGGCCACTGCTGCGACTCCGCCCAGAGCGTGGGCAGCAGCGACAGCCGACTGGGGTCTTGCGAGAGCAATTCCAGCAGCTTATCGAGCCGATGTGCGCCACGGGCGTGATGAAGCTGACGAAAGAGGTCGCCTTTGAAGAACTCTAACGCCAGCGCGTGCAGTTTGCGCGCCTCTTTTTCGGGTACATGAGGCAGCAGCGTGCGCAGGGCCGGACGTACCCTGCCCTCGCCCATCGGGGCCAGCAGGGCCCGCTCGGCCTGCGATAGGTGCTCGAGGCCTTTGTTGAGAGCTTTCTCCAGAAGGCTTACCGGAATACCGGGGTCGGCCTCGGGCGAGAGGATGGCCAGGGCTTGCAGGATGGGGCGCAAGGTGATGTCCTGGGCCAGGTTGGAGGGGGTACTGCCATGGGTTTGAGCGGCCTCCAGGAGCACCAGCCGCGAAAGCTCGGCAAAGTTACGCCCGGCCTGGTTGACCAGGGTTTCCACCCGTTCGGGGGGTAGGTCGGGCAGGCGATCCTTTACGTAGCGGCGGGCCTCGGCCCGACTAGGGGCCGAGAGGGGGTTCCAGGCCAGGTTGGGCGGAGGTTCAGAAAGCCCGGCCAGGAAGGGAATGGTCAGGCGGCGCAACAGAGGTTCGACCCAGGCCGCCAGCCCAACCGGATTGCCCTGGGCATCGCGCAGGCTCAATCCCCCGATCTGGCCTTCTTTTTCGGCCCTCAACAGCAAGGGTTTGCCAAAGGCATTCAGGGCTTTAGCGATCTCGTTGCGGAGGTCGTCTTGCAGAGCGGCTTGCAGTGCGTAGGGCTGGGTGGGGGAGAGCTGCGAGAAGATGCCCTCGAGCTCGATGTGCAGCTTCTCGGCCAGGGGGTGCAGGTGCTGCGCCAGCTCCCCTCCCAGGTTCACCATCAAGCAGTTGGGCACAGCCCGCTCCACCGCAGCCAGCAGCACACCTTTACCGGTAGCTGCGCCTCCGACCACCACCATCTGAGGCTTTTCGCCCTGCTCCAGCGCCCGCACGAAGCGCCGAAACAGCCTGCGCTTGTCGCGCCCCAGCGCCCGCCGGGCCGACTCGAGGGCCAGCTCCGAGGGCAGGGTAGGGGCTTCCAGGCCCGATTCGGTGTACAAATCGCCGATGACTTCGAAAAGCCGTAGCTTCTCTTCTGGACTGCCCAGATCTTTGTACAAAATGTTACGTACCGTCCCAGCGCGCCCGCCCCGCTCGGCTACAGCGGCTTCCAGCCAGCGTAAACTCCCTTTTTTGCCGCGATGGTCGCGTCCACTGAGGTGCGGTCGCAGGGCTTCCAGGTAGGTCTGCCAGAGTGTACTACCTTCGCTCACAGTATCTACACCATACCGAGGTGTAGTGTAGCTTGCAAGCAAACGTTGTCTTTTGGGTATTTCAGACGACCTGCTCAAGGGCAACGATTGACGGGCCAGCCCAGAGGCACGACCCTCAGCCGGCCTGGGGTTTCGCGGGGTCAGCGCGCCAGCTCGACTTCCAGGTTTTTGTTTTTGGGCACGTTGATGAGCGCGCTGAAGGTACGGTAGCCGGGAGCCTCGACCTGCAAGGTGTACTCACCGGCCTCGAGCAGAAAGCTCGAGCGCCCCAGGCGGCTGCTGGCCACCTCGGCGGTGCCCTGCAGAATGCGAATGGTGGGACTGGCTGCATTAACGCTCACACTGAGCAGGCAGGGGCAGGTTGGCTCGACCTCGCGTACACTGCCCGAAGCAGTCGGCAGCGCAGGTGCGAGGGGGGCAGGGCTGGGCTCGGTGGGGGCCGTTGGAGGCGAGGGCTCGGGGGTGGTTTGGGGTATGCCGGGCTCGGGAGCGGTGGGCTCCGGTGCAGGGGGTGTGGGTTCGGAAGCGGGAGGGGTGGGAGCGGGCTCTTCCGGTTGAGCAGGGGCAGTTTCAGGCGCAGGGGTTGGGGGTGCTGGGGTCTCTTGGCCGGTGCGGAAGCCGCTCAGGGGGTCGGGGATGGTGCCGGAGGTGAGCAGGTTTTGATTGGGGCTACTGAGCAGGGCGATGCTGCCAAAGCCTACCAACCCTAGCAAGATGGCCAGCGTGGCCGTCCAGCCCGCCAGGCGGCCCCGGCGCAAGTTGAGCAGGGCCCAGACCAGCAGCAACACACCCAGGACACCCAGCCCCCAGAACACGGCGATGCCGTACTGGTGGTGTAGCCAGGCCCCCCCCAGACCAAACAGGGCCAGGAGCGCGCCAAAGCCCATCCAGGTCAGGCCTCCGCGATTCAGACGGGTCAGGCCCCATACCAACCAAAACACCCCCAGAATTCCTAGAATCCATAGCAATAGCGCGTTCATATCGGCTCCTTTCGTGCTACCTGGGTTCGCCAGAGAGGTCGGAAGATTTCGTTTCGGCTTACCAGAACCTCGAGGGCTTCCTATCTCAACTCTAACACTGCAATGCCCCACTTTTGCTGGGGTCGAACAGGCTCCCATGGCAAACGTCCTGAGACGAAAACAATCCAGCAACGATATACTATGCCCACTATGAAGCTTGTACGGTTTGGCGCAGGTCAGTGGGGGGTTCTGGAAGGCGAAACGATTCACGAAACCGATGGCCCGGCGGGCAACCCCACGGGCCATCATTTTGATCTGGGCGGTGTAACCCTGCTGGCCCCGGCCACCCCCAGCAAGATCGTGTGCGTGGGGCGCAACTACCTCGACCATATCAAGGAGATGGGCAACGATGCGGGCGACCTGCCCAGGGAGCCGGGATTGTTTCTAAAGGGGCTGAATACCCTGGCCCACCCTGCCAACCCGGCGCGCCCCCATCATTCTGGCGATGTGGTGCCCTACCCCAGCTTCACCAAGCTGCTGCACTACGAGGGCGAGCTGGCGGTGGTGATCGAGCGGCGCATGCGCGACGTGCCCGAGGAAGAGGCCCTGGACTACGTGCTGGGCTACACCTGCGCCCTGGACGTCACTGCCCGCGATGTACAGAAAACCGACCTGCAGTGGGTGCGGGCCAAGAGCGCCGACAAGTTCTGCCCCTTAGGGCCCTGGCTGGTGACCTCCCTCGAGCCCCAGAACACCACCCTGCGCACCTACGTCAACGGCGAGCTGCGCCAGGAGGCCCACACCAGCCTGATGATCTTCCCCGTGGCTCGGATCCTCGCCTACATCAGCAGCTTCATGACCCTCGAGCCCGGCGATGTGGTGCTGACCGGAACACCGGAGGGTGTGGGCGAACTCAAACCCGGCGACCAGGTGGAGGTGGCCATCGAGGGCATCGGCGACCTGCACACCCGAATTGGGCATTGAGCCGCTCTTTTGGGGCTTGAACCGGCCATACTAAGCTCTAGGGTGCCTTAGAGCACCAAAGCCCGTTCAATCCTGGAAGCGCTGGGTTGTAACCCCAGTCTGCGGAAGGATGGGCCTATCCAGGCGGTGCCTGAACAGGCCCAGGGAGGTGAGCGAGTTGCCCAGGCCCGAGATACTCCTGCTCATTGCCGGTATCCTGCTGCTGCTCAGCGTGTTGGCCTCCCGGCTGGGCGGGCGGCTGGGGGTACCGGGGCTTTTGTTGTTCCTGGGTATCGGCATGCTGGCCGGCAGCGATGGGCCGGGGGGCATCTGGTTCGACAACTACGCCCTGGCCCAGCTGGTGGGCACGGTGGCCCTGGTCTTCATTCTTTTCTCCGGCGGGCTCTTCACCCGCTGGAGCTCGGTGCGGCCCATCCTGGGGCCGGGCCTCTCCCTGGCCACGCTGGGGGTGCTCTTGACCATGCTCCTCACCGGGGCCTTTGCCCGCTGGGTGCTGAACCTGGGCTGGCTCGAGGCCCTTCTGCTGGGGGCCATCGTCTCCAGCACCGATGCCAGCGCGGTGTTCAGCGTGTTGCGCGAGCGGGCGGTGCGCCTCAGGCGGCCCTTGCGCCCGCTGCTCGAGTTCGAGTCGGGCACCAACGACCCCATGGCCATCTTCCTCACCGTGGGCCTGGTTCTGCTCCTGACCCGCCCCGAGATGCCGCTGTGGCAGATTCTGCCCTTTTTCGTGCAGCAGATGGGGCTGGGCCTGCTGCTGGGGCTCTTGCTGGGCCTGGGGTCAGTCTGGCTGTTGCGCCGGGTGCGGCTGGGCTACGCCGGGCTGTACGCGGTGTTTTCCGTGGCCATTGCCCTGTTGGTCTTCTCCATTCCGGCGGTGCTGGGGGGCAGCGGCTTCCTGGCGGCCTACGTGGCGGGGCTGGTGGTGGGCCAGAGCGACTTCCCCCACAAATCCACCCTGTATAGCTTCCATGAGGGCCTGGGCTGGCTGATGGAGATCGGCATGTTTTTGATCCTGGGCCTGCTGGTCTTCCCCTCCCAGCTTCCCGGGGTGGCCCCGGCGGCCACGCTGCTGGCGCTATTCCTAATGCTGGTGGCCCGGCCCATAGCAGTCTGGCTTAGCCTGCCGGGCACCCGCTTCAACCAGGGCGAAAAGGCCTTCATCGCCTGGGTGGGGCTGCGGGGGGCCATTCCTATCGTGCTGGCCACCTTTCCCTTGCTGGCCGGGGTCGAATCGGCACAAAAGATTTTCAATGTGACCTTCTTCGTGGTGCTCTTCTCGGTGCTGGTACAGGGCACCACTTTGCCCCTGGCCGCGCGTCTGTTGCGCGTACAGACTGAAGCAGACCCACATGCTCCGGACTAATGCACACATCAATCGTCTTTGCGAGCGTCTGAAAGACGCGAAGCAATCCAGAAAACCACCAGGACTTCCTGGATGGCTTCCGTGCCGCGCTACGGCGCGGCCTCGCGGAGGCTGCCTTGAGGACAACAAGGCGAACACTCGCAAGAACCGCGATATATCAGCTTGCGCATAGACTCGAAAATATTACTTGACACAGCGCTATTCCTCTGGTGGTGTGGCGTCCACAAAGAGGGTTTTGCCCTGGGTATAGAGCACCTGGCCGGGAGCGGCTTTGCGGGGTCGCCAGACGTGTTTTTTGGCGGTGTAGTCCACCGGCACATTTTTTTCGCCCTTGGCTTTGGAGTAAAAAGCTGCGAGCTGAGCCGCGCGAAGCAGATCGGGCAGGGCTGCGCTCCGGCCCTGGGTGCGCAGGATGACGTGGGCACCAGAGATTCCCTGCACGTGAAACCACAGATCTTCGGAGTGGGCGCTGCGGGTGAGGAGATCGTTTTCCTTGCTGTTGCGCCCCACCCAAATTTCATAGCCGCTGGGGCTGCTGAAACGCAACCCCGCCTCGAGGCCTTTTTCGCGGATTTTGCGATTTTGCGCCAGCAGTTCTTCGCGGGGGAGATGCTCGAGGTGTTGTAGCTGGGCCTCGAGGGCGGTAATCTCGGCCTCGGTACGGGGAATCAGATCCAGGGCCTTTTCGGCACCCGCCTCGAGCCGCTTGGCCCGATGGTAAAACTTGCTGGCGGTTTGGATGGGGGAGAGCCCGGCTTCCAGCGGAATTTCTACCATCTGGCCCGAAAAATCCTCCAGCCGAACCAAAGGCCCCGGCTCGATGCGGTGCGCATAGGCCATCAGCAAATCGCCCCAGCTGCGCAGTTGCTGGGCGTCCTCGAGGCGCTTTAGGGCTTTGTGATAATCCTCCAGGCGGGCTTGCAGGGTTCGCACCTGGCGCTCTAAAGCTTCGCGCAGGGGCTTGCGCAGGGCCTCGGCCTCCTCCGCTTCCCAGGCCGCGCGTAGCTCCGCCGAGAGATGGGTTCGCTCGGCCGGTTGCGCCACCAGGCTGTGGATAACCCTGTGGATAGAGGGCAGGTGTGCGGGGCTGAGGGGGGTCTCTGGGCCCAGGCCAGCCCGGCGCAGGAACTCGGCGCCGAGCTCCTTGCCCACCCCGTCCAGGCTCTTGATGAGCTGGGCCAGAGGCCGGCCCACAAAGGGCTCCAGCTCCTCCAGCGGCAGGCTGCGCGGGTCAAGCTTCTGGTAGGGGGGCGGGGGCACATAGGGCAGGCCGGGCCGCAGCTCGCGGTAGCGGTTGACCTGGGGGCTCACCACCCGGTCTAGCCCCAGGATGCGCCCCTCGAGGTCGCACAGAATCAGGTTGGCGTTGCGGCCCGTAAGCTCGAAGACCAGGCGGCAGGGCGGGGTGTCCACAAAGCCCTTCTCCCCTTCAAACTGCAAAAACACCACCCGATCCAGCTTGAGCTGCTCTAGCTGCACCAGCCGCCCCTTGCAGCGGGCCTCGAGCATCCGCTGGAAGGGGGTTTTGGCCAGGCCTTCCAGGCGACCGGGCTCGAGGGTCAGAATGGGGTGGGGCGGGCGGTAGCGCAGCATCAGGTTGCCCAGCCCCTCCAGGAGCAAAGCCGCCGTCCCCTCGTCGGGAAAGGCCCAGCCCAGGCTGCGCCGGGGTAGCCTGGGCGCCAGCTCGCGCACCACCGCGTGGATCAGCAACCCTTCCACTTGACCCTCACGCCAGGCACGCGGACAACCCACACAACACTGGCCAAAACCACAACCTCAGCCAGCTCGCTTGGAGCGAATCCGTACCGTGCTGGGCGAGATGACCGTGAAAGCCCCCACCATTTCGGCCCCATGCGTCTGCACGGTTTGTACCACCACACTGGCTTTCTCGTCCGTGTCTAATCCGGCAAGCCTCAAAAGGATAACCCCCGTATGAATCCACCCCAAACGGAACACCAGCTCGCCAAAATCCTTGTCGCTGGTGATTAATAAAGCGTTCAGGGTATTGGCTTGCTGAAGCACTTCTTCATCGGTGATACCAGGCGCCAGTTCCGCCACGTAACCGACCCAGTACCCCTCACTCCGCAGTTTGCTGACTACGGCCTTATCCACCCCCTCGTCCGCGATGAATCTCACGCAGCCCGACCTGGCGTGGGATACACCACATCCGCTCGCAGAGCCTCGGCGGCAAAGGCCAGTGCTGCGGAAATCGCCTCGTCGGTCAGGCGGGGGTGAGCCTTTAGAATCTCTTCTCTGCTCTCGCCTGCCGCCAGCCTTTCCAGAATGGATTCGACCGTGATGCGTGTACCGGCCACCACCGGCTTGCCCATCATGATGTGGGGGTTCGATTCAATCAGCGGCACTGCTCCCATAACATCTCTATCCTACACACACGCACCTACGCTCTTGCCGAGAAAACCAGCGCATGGGCCCATACGTTCAGGTTTACAGCCAGATCGGTTCAGTAGGCGCTCCCCTCCTCTAAGCCCTAACTCTCTTTGTTGTTTGCCGTTGCGGAACCTGACAAAATCGGTATTGTAAAACAAATACGACGGCAAGTTACTACAGGCTAGCTGGCGAGATCATGTGGCACACCGAGTTTAGGAAAGGGGAGGTTTTGGGTGAATAGGGCTATGGTGGTTTATCAGCACCCGCCATCTCAGTATAACTCCATCTCAGGAGCGCGTTATACCGCTGGTGCGATATAAATGTTGGCTAGGCCTCACAGACACGCATGGAGGATCTTGTGGAAAACAGTCGGAAATACTGGTTCCCCGCAAAGACGCACGGCTGGGGCTGGGGTCTACCGAGTTCGTGGCAAGGTTGGCTTGTACTAGCCCTCTACATTGCCGGAATGGTCGCTCTACCCTTTCTCGTAAACCCTGAAGAGCGTATTGCTGAGTTCCTGGCGGGTGTGGCGGCCTTGACGGTAGCGCTGCTCGTCATCTGTTGGCTGAAGGGCGAGCCTCCAAAGTGGCGGTGGGGAAACCGGTGAGGCCTAACAATTCGCCCAAGCCGACACCGCTTCGCGGCGCGGCCTAACTCAGGCGTTAGTCCCCCTCAACCCGCCTTAGCTGCGCCAAAAAAGCGGTATGCCCCACCTGCTGAAACCTGGGGTGGGCAATGGGGGGGCGGATGTCCCATTCGCGGTGGAGCACCTCGAGGGTGCGTTCGTGCAGGTAGGGCAGCTTCTGGGCCTGAAGGTGCTCGAGCAAAGCAACCACCTGGGTCAGGTTGGGCAGGTAGCAGACCAAAAAGCGGTCGGGCTTGAGGGCTGGGGTGACTGCTGGCAGCACCCGCCAGGGCTCCATCAGGTCTAGGGCGATGCCGTCGAAAAAGGCCGGGGGTAGCTCGGCCTGGGCCAGGTCGCCCTCCAACCAGGTCACGTTGCCCCAGTCTTCAAAGGCGGCCAGGTTGGCCTGGGCCCTTTTGAGGTGCTTTGTGCGGGCCTCGTAGCTCCAGACCTGGCCCTCTGGCCCCACCGCCCGGGCCAGGTAGAACGTCAGCCCCCCCGAGCCCGCGCCGGCCTCCAGCACCCGCATCCCCGGGGCTAAGTCGAGCAGAAAGCAGAGGGTGGCGGCGTCTTTGGGGTAGGTGGGGGTGGCCTCGCGGGGCATGTGCAGCACGTAGTCTTCTAGTGTGGGGCGGTGGATGGTGAAGGGCTCCCCCTGGGGGGTGGCGATACGCTGCCCGGCCCCGGCCTCCACGATGGCCTGGTGAGGAATGGAGCCTCGGTGGTAGTGGAAGATGCCCCCGGGCTCGAGGCGAAACAGGTAGGTGCGCCCCCGCCGGTCTTGCAGCAGGGCCCAGTCGCCGTAGGTCATGGGGTCTAGGGTAGCGGGTGGGGAAAGTGGAGGCAAGGATGTACCCCCTTAATGGGGGGGTGCTTATTAATCTCCCAAAGGAAAAAGCCTCTCGAAGTGTTTTCCGAATGGGGATAGGTGCCATTAATCTGCTCGTTACAAAGCACCTTCCAAACAAACCCTGGCTGGGTTGAAAATCACCGGTGCTTGGTTTTAGCTGCTGTTAGCTGGGCGTACAAGGGGTGGAATGAATGAAGCGAGCGAATGGTCTGAGCATAATCGAGCTACTCGTGGTCGTAGTCATCCTGGGCATTCTGCTGGCCCTGGGCGGTGGGTGGTTTAGCTCCGACCGGATGCGGGTCAACCAGGCCGCCCAGATTCTCGCAGCCGACGTGACCCGGGCCCGCCTCGAGGCCCTGCGGCGCAACGTGCCAGTGGGGATTCGCTTCAGCTTTGGCAATGGCACCAACCTCTACGAAATCGTGGCCGATGAAAACCAGAACGGGCTGGATAGTAGCGATCCCGTCATCAGCCGCACCCAGTTTGGGGTCGGCGAGTATGGCCGGATCGTGGGTAGCCTGCAGCAATGCACGGCAGCCGATGTGGCCGCTGCCAGCAGTGCCGAGGTCGTCTTCGATGCCCGTGGGGTTTACCAGCTGGCCACCTCCCGCAGCGTGCGACTGACCATCGGCTCACATAGCCGCTTCGTCAACATTAACCAACAGGGCCGGGCCCAGATCCGGACGGCCTGTCCATAGGAGTGCCCATGCGAACCAGAGGAATCACCTTGGTCGAGTTGCTGATTGCCTTAGCTGTGATGGCGGTGGCGTTTGGGGTGCTGGTGTTCTCGCAGGTAACCAGCTACCAGGCCACTGCGAGGGCTGGGGTAGTCAGCCAGGTTAAAGACACTGCTACGCAAATTCTGGAGAACCAGGTGGGGGTGGTGCTGGCCAACTTCACCCGCTATTACAACGGTTGCCCGACCGGCAACGAAAGCGGCAGCAACTTTGTTTGCTCGGGCACCGGGTTCATCATCAACAGCGGTATTGACGAAGGTCTCGCGGGTGAGGGGCAAGTCCTGATTCAGTCGTCGGCGGCCAGCCAGGGCATCACCATCAACCTGGCGACCAGGGTCTCGTGCTACGACAGCTTTGCCTCGCGCACCGCCGCTATTGGATCGGGCAGCCTCGAGCCCTGCCCACCGGTCAACTAGGAGAGAGCCATGCGAACCAAAGGTGTATCCATCCTCGAGCTAATGGTGGTGCTGGCGATTTTTGGTGCGGTACTGGCCATAGCTACCCGCTTCTTTGCCAGCCAGTCGCAGGATACCCGCACTGTGCAGGAGCGCAACGAGGTACAAGACCGGGCCCGCCTGGTCTTGCAGATGGTCAGCCAGGATCTGATTCTGGCGGGCTCGAGCCGCTACATTCGGGGCAACGAAGTGCGTTTCGATGGGGTCAACTGGGTTTCCTGTGCGCCCGGAACCCCCTGCCTTACCGGCACCGACAACACCAGCAACGACACCTTCGTGACCCGCTACCACACCAGCCTTTACCCAAACGGCCAGGAGTGCCGTTCCGTCGGCTATAGCTTTAATGGCACTACCCTGCTGCGGGCGGATGTGCCCTGTAGCCAGGCTCCCACCAACAACATTCCCGCTACCAGCTACCGCGAGTTCGCCACCCATATCACCCAGCTCAACATCCGCTATGTCTGCGGCGATGCGGCGGCCACCGAGGTGGGGCTGCCCAGTGGCTGCATCGCGGTGGTCAACCCCACCGAACGCTTCGTGCGGGCGGCACTGGTCACGGTTACGGCGGCCTCGCCCCAGGGAAGCTATTCCTACACCATTGCCCAGCGGGTACCCATCCGCAACCTGAAAACCGACGAGGTGCTGTGATGCAAAAACCCCAAGGAATCGCCCTGGTCGTTACCCTGGCCATCCTGGTCGCGGTGGGACTGCTGGCTTTTGCCTCCTCGGTGACCACCATGGTCAGCCAGTGGAGCGCTCGCAACGAGCGCGGTGCGACCGAAGCCTACTATGTAGCCGAAACCGGCCTGCAACAGTGGAAAACCCGCCTCTTCCAGTCCTATCGCTGGCAGCTCTACCAGACCGTCCGCAACACCGGTGGCAGCCGCACCCCCACCCGCAGCGAGTGTGGCAACGTGCTGGCGGGTGGGGTGGACTGGAACCGCAACGGCACCATCGACAGCGACGAAACCCTCCCCACCACCCGTACCGGCAGCGTGCAGATGGGCGCTAGCACCGGCACCTACACCATCACCGTAGCCCAGGACCCCACCCGCCCCCGCTTCATGCTGGTGCGTTCGGTGGGCCGGTTCAACGGCTCGCAGGCCATCGCCCAGGCCACCTTCGACCTGTCCAACACCGGCCCCTGGAACTATGCCATCTTTAGCGGACGGGGTGCGGCCAATCGCCACCTCAACGGCGGGGCTTTGATACGCGGGGGGCTCTATGTGCAGGGTCAGAGCAGCGCTCCCGACCGGATCGTGATTGACTCCAACGGCAACTTCCGCATGGAGAACGAATATAACTACAGCACCGACAGCGTGTTGGGCAACCGCCTCAACTCCGATATGCGCAGCCTTTCCAACCTGTGCGCGACGCTAAGGGTGCAGTACGGGCGGGTCGAGGTGGGCGGAAGCTCGGAGTACGGCGACCCCAGCAACCCCCTGCTGGGTGCATATGTGGGGAGTCGAACCAGCGATATTTTTGGCAATACTTCCAATGTGTGCGCCGCCAACCGGGGCATCTGCACCGACGACCGCGGGGCCTTCGACCTGCCCCCCGCCCTGGCCCCTAACTTCCCCGAGTTCAACACTACCCGCTGTACTCAAGACCCTAGCCGTACCTGGGCTGCCTGTGTGCGCGACGAGGCATCGGCCAGGGGCATCCGGATCAGCAGCAGCGGTATCCTCTTCCCACCGGGAGCGATGCCGATGAGTACGCTATCGTGTGTTTTGGGGAATGTGCTCAATGGGGGTGTCCTGCGATTTGGCAGCAACAGCATGGATTGCCGCTACACCCTGAATGGCCGAACTGGTGGTTTCCGCTACATCGCAGGTACGCCTGGAACCCTGGAAATCTACGGTACACTGCACACCAGCGGCATCAATGTTAGCTTTGATAGAGCTGTGAACTACCGGGCCTTCGATTTCACCGACCCCACCGAGCGGAATGCCTCGATCTTTGTGGAGGGGGGCAGCATTACCCTGAACGGCGACCTGCTGCCCGATGCCAGCTCGGCCACCTTCCCCAACCAGGTCCTGGGCTTGCTGGCCCAGAACAACATCGAGCAGCTCACCAACAACGCTATGGGCATCTTCTATGCCGGGGGCCGCTTCCGTACCCAGCGCGACCAGCGCACCCTGGGCACGGTGGTGGCCAACGAGTTCTGCACCACCAGTGCAGGGGGTAGTCAGTGCAATGCTGGTCAACGGGCCGAGGTCACCTACGTTCCAACCATGGGCAACATCCCGGTGGCCGCCCAAATCCCCGAAGACACCATTGTCGCCTCCTTCAAGATTATGTCCTACGAACGGCGCTAGGCAAACGTTCTGGCTTGCTTCGCGCCCTGCGGATATGCGCATAGCTTCCTGTATGCACGCGCTTGTTGCCAAAGCCTAATCAGACCGATTGAAGGTGGACCAGAACCAAAGCAGCCGAATCGTAAACTGAAGCCATGCCGCTCAAGCACCAGCTGGCCTGGGTGATTGCTTTACTGGCTTTTGTGCCCAACCTGGTCATCGTGCTGACCTTCTGGGTCTCGGCCTCCGGGCAGTCTATGCAAACCTCGCTTTTCTTGCTGATCTGGGTGCTGGTACTGGCCCTGATTGCCGCCGGTGTGGGCTATGTTCTGGCCCACACGCTGCTGCGCCCCATGGACGAACTCACCCGGGGTCTGCACTACTTGCGCGGCGCCAACCGCACCCTGGCCGAGCTATCGCTGCCCTCGCCCCAGCAGCGCCCCCCCGCCGAGATCGCCCAACTGCGCGAGGGCTTTGAGGAGGTGCTGGATCACCTGCGCGCGCTGCTCGAGGCCCGCGAGGCCACCTACGCCGCCCTGACCCACGACCTCAAAACCCCCCTGCTGGCCAGCCTGCGGGCGCTGGAATACCTGGAGGAAGCCGACAGAATAGGGCCGGAAAAGCGCAAGGAGATGTTGCGTACCCTGCAAGAAGAACTGAACCGGAGCTATCTGCTGGTGGAAAACCTGCTCACCGCCAGCCGCCTCGAGGCCCAGCGCATCCAGCCGGAAAACCTCAACCTGCGTTCGATTCTGGAGGATTTTCGCCTGCGCTACGCCCAGCAGGCACAAAAGCGCGGCCTGCGTCTGGAAATTGAAGGGGCCGGGCAAGCCCGGGCCGAGCGGCTCTTGCTCGAGCGGGCCGTGGCCAACCTGGTGGAAAATGCCCTGCGCCATGCCCGAAGCCGGGTGGTGCTGCGGGCCGGGGAGGGCTGGCTCGAGGTCGAGGACGACGGCCCCGGCCTGCCCGATAGCCTGGAAACCCTCTCCCAGCCCTTCCGCAGCCAGCGCCTGCGGGGGGTGCGGGCCGGCAGCGCCGGGTTGGGGCTGTATGTGGCCCGCCGGGTGGCCGAGGTGCATGGGGGACAGCTTGAAAACCTGGCCCTGCCGGGTCATGGAACCCGATTGCGAATTCGGGTGCTTTGAAGTCACGCAAAGAACTCTTTTGTTTGCAAACAGTTGCTCTCATCAGGATTGGATTGTGATATTTGACCACGGGTGTCGGGGTCTTTGAAAAAGGCGTAAAACCCACCCTGTCACGCATAAACACCCATAACAGCAATCTGGGACGACGTATTAACAACTCATTAACGTAACGCCGAAGCCCCCATTTGGGGGTGTGATTATAGACCTAGTCTGCGCACACTAAATAATCAGGAAACTAGCGAGGAGTTGCTATGAACCCTGGTCAAACCAACCCCTTCTCTCAAAAAGGAATCGCGCTTGTTACCGTGCTGGTGGCGGTGGTGATCGTTGTCGCGATTTTCACCACCCTCAGTGCAAGTGTGCTTAGCGAGCTGCGCAACGGTCGAACTGTAAGCATCCGCGATGAGCTAGCCCAATATGCCGATGGACTCTCGGAACGTGCCCGGCTGCAATTGGTACTCGATTACCGTAACCGGGGCATCAGTGTGCCTGCCTATATAGCCCAGGTCAGCGAAAACCCTACCACTACCACGGTGGACTTGGGCAATGGAATAACTGGACGCTGGCGGGTACTGGGGGCTTCGGGTGTGGGTTCGGAGTACGGCTGGATAGAGGTGGCTTCCACCGCCAGCAGGGGCAACGAGAGCCAGACTGTGGTTCGGCGGGTCAGCTTTGGGCAAAACGACGTGTTCAAGCTGGCCATGCTGTCCGAAACCACCAACTGCATGTACTGCCACCTGCGGGTTAATGGCGATGTGGGGGCTTTGTTTCACCACCGGCCCGGCTGGGGCAGTGAAGGTGTCAATGGACAGGGTTCGGGTGGTCACGATGGTGGCTCGGTTATTCGGGGCAATCTCTTTGCCGCCCGCACCATCACCAACGACGACACCCCCCGCAACGCTCAAGGGGTTCTGACACGCGGCAACCACTCGGCCAACGGAACCGGTACGCTGAATGCCTACCGCATCAATGGGTCGCTGGTTACAGGGGATGTGGAAGCCAATTCCACCAATTCTGCTCTACCCCAAGACACCGACGGAGATGGCATTCCCGATTTTCCCCCCATCAAGCGTGCGGTGGCTCTGGCCAGCGCCAATGGTAGCCTCAGTGGCGGTACCATCGTGGCGCTGAACCCCGGCCAGGTTCTCAATGCCACGACCCTTACCTCTGCCCAAGTAGGCAACATTAGCCGAACTCACAACGGCAACCTGGTGCTGATTGGTACCCCCAGCAACCCCATCGTCCTGGACAAAGATATATATGTGAGTGGGGATGTGGTGATCAAAGGGGTGGTGCGAGGACGCGGTGCAATCTACACCGGACGCAACCTGTATATTGCTGGTAACGTAACCTACCAGAATCCCCCATCCAAACCAGGGCAGGGGATTTGTACGGGTGTAACAGATCCCAACCAGTGCGCCCGGCTCAACATCGCCAACGGGCGGGATGAGCTGCGGCTAGCGGCAAGGGGCAACACCATTGTCGGGGACTACACAGAGCGTAATGCTAGTGGGAACTTATTGCCTGTGGATTTGCGGCAATCTGCCGATTTTTACCGCGCTCAGTTTGGCTTCTGGAGTGGAAATCGCTACTATGACTCCCAAACAGGTGACGAGTTAGTGCTCAGGAATGGTCGTTATTACGATGTGGAGGGATCTGAAGTTGCTGCCAGCCGTGTTCTAACCCGCACACCCAATCAATCGAATCCGGCTCAGGACGCCTATTCGTACAGCTTCCGACCCGGCTCGATTGACTCGAGCGGCAACTTTACCGGCTGGATTTCGGACGACTTCTACAAAAACACCTTGCTGGGGTCGAGCAACCTGACCTATAACACCTGGCGCTGGAACTTTGGGACACCACCCAATACCACATCTGCTCGAGTTGCCTTCCGCGACACCATCCGGAGCGAACTCGTCGCAGCCCGTATTCCCTCCAACAACGCGCTGGCGATAGCCTGCCGACTGGCCAATCTCTCTGCTGGCAGCAATGGTTGTCCTTCTTCAATTCCAAGCCTCAATGCTGGCCGGGATTTGCGCGATAATTCCGGAAACGTAATCGGCTACATTCACATAGATAGGGAGCGCACCTTGCGGGTAGTGCGTGACCAGTCGCTTTCGTATGAAACCCAGGTCACCCGCGTGGATGCTTTCCTCTACAGCAACTACCGCATCGCTGGCAAGACCAGCATGCTCGGCATGGCTATGAACGGGGGATTGATTGCCAAGGAACTGGGCATCTTAGCGCCGGGGCGCTATAAGGGTTGGTGGAAGAGCAGCCGCTACAACTTTCTCTCCAGCCCCACGGACAACAACCGTCAGTGCAATAGCTCTGGACAGACCTTCTTTGTAGCCGATACGGAGGACTGTGCGCTCACGGTCAATTACGACCACCGCCTGCGCAACGGGGGCTATGGTTTCAACCTGGTGTTGGGCAACCCCGGACAAACTGTTTCCTGGCGGCTGAGTGCCGACCCTGGCGAAAGGGTGCGGTGAGACCCATGCCCCGTTGGCTGGTAATTGCGGTTGTGCTGGGAATGGGAGGCCTATTGGTCTGGATGCTATGGCCCAGGAGCCGGGCCACCGTGCCTGCGCCAGTTCCCGGTGATGTGACTGTTTTGGAAGCTACTCCATCTCACACCACCGCTGCCAAACCTATGAGCGAGTTTACCCTGGAGGAAATTCGACCTGGGATGGTGAGCTATGTGACCCAGCAGAATGGCCGATGGGTGCTTGTCTTTCAAGATGGTAGCAAACGTGAAGTGTTTCCATTTGAAATCAACCAGTTGCCCGACCAGCTACAGTTTCAAATGGGCTACAAGCGGGGTGGGTCGTGAGGAGTGGGTTTACCTTGCTCGAGATGCTCGTGGTGATGGCAGTGCTGGCTGTTCTGGGTGGGCTGGCAGTTGCGAACCTGAATGCATATATTCAAAACAGCCGGCTCAACCAGGCCTTGCAAGAGGTGGCCGAAGCTTTGCGCTCGGTGGGAAACCGCGCCCTGACCGAAAGCCGTGGGTACACCGTGACTGTCACTACCGGTGCAGCCAGCCGCTTGGAGTGGGCCAACTCGGAGGGAACGGTGGGCAGCTTGCGTGTTTCCAACAATGTACAGATCGTCTCGCTTGATCCCGGCGGTTCGACCATTCAATATGCAGGTCGGGGTTTCCCCATCAATCAGTACCGGATTGGCTTGCAGCTCGGCTCGAGGCCCGCACGAGAGGTCGTGCTTTTGCCCACCGGAAAGGTGGTGATTCCCTGATGGCACCCAAGCACAAATTGGCGGGCTTTACCCTGGTGGAGGTACTGGTTGCCCTGGCGGTTTTGACCATTGTGCTGGGGGTGGTGGCAGCCAGTATCGGCTCGAGCCTCCAGGTCAGTCGCCAGAGCCGCATCAACGCCTTTGCTTCAGAGTATGTGCAGAGCGTGGTAGAGCGTTACCGTACCCACTGGAGTGTGCCTGCGAACTACACTGCAGGCTCGACCCCGCCTAATCTATCGGCGTTGGCCGACAAACTACAATCGGCTAATCTGACCGCTAACATCGATGCTTCCCAGGTCATCAACCCGGACGGCACCGCCTTTAGTGGTACCGGCCAACCACCCCTCCGGCGTATTGTGGTGGAGGTTCGACAGGGCTCCAACATTCGCGCCCGTATTGTAACTGACATCGGCAACCCACAGTCCACAGGGCTACGCTGAAGGGGGTCACCGATGAATACACAACGCAACCAACACCAAAAACCCAAGGGCATCTCGCTGGTCGAGTTGCTGGTTGCCATGGCGGTGCTGGCCCTGGTTTTGAGCCTGTCGAGCCGTCTGATTTTCCAGAACCAGGACATCACAACCCGCCAGGTACTGGCAGGGCGGGTCAACGAGGATGTGCGTCTGGCCGCCCTGCGGATAAGCGATGTGGTTTCACAGGCCGGTTATATTTACCCGAACAACTCGACTATTACAGTGCAGACGGGTGCAACCACGACCGCTGTGGTCACTGGAGACGACGCTCTGGCGGTCTTGGTGCCGCCCAGAACGGCCTACTGCCCCTTAACCACAAACCAGTACTGCGGCTACCTGTACCGCCTCGAGGCGCGTACCCCCTACGCCGCCGATCTGGGCAATACCCCCGGCAACAGCGGGTTCGTGCTGGTGGAGTACCAGGCTCGAGGGCTCACCTGGAACGCCAATACCAATCCCACCAGTGTAGCCAACAACTGGACTTCGGCGGGTTTTAGATCCAGAGGAGTGGTGGCCGATTCTGTAACCGACGATGGAACCGATCTGAGCATCCTTTCGTTTGCTGGAATAAAGAGTGATATAGACCGAATACTGGCAATACCGAGCGACACTGTTAGCGTCAACCTGAACAGCGCCAACGCCCTGATTGGGTCGGTGCGCATTGAAGTAGCTATAGCGTATGCCAATGGCCTGCGGGCCACCCGGCAGTCAGATATTCTTGCCAGGGGAATACCTCGAGCAGTCCCACCTGGTAACTGACCTGGAACGGTTTTCACGAACAAGCGGCCAGGTTTGTCCTGAAAAAGATAGTCTAAGTGGTCTGGTAACAAAGAAATCAGTATGCGCTGAAGACCCCGAAACTGGCCGCTCCACAGCAAATCCCGCTATTCCACAGGCCGAATCCATGTCGAAAACCAACTTACCGGAGCACTAAGTTGCGCCAGGGTAGATTGGCGAAACCAGCGGAATTGGCCTATGTGTACCTGGCGCAATGCCCCACCGACCTTTCGGGCACTATCTCGCATTTCAACTATGGAGACACGTAGGTCGTCTAGGCCGCTTGAATGACCTTGCCCTCCTGCGGAGTAATTGTGAAAACTGTCATAGCTCCTGCTGATATGTGGGCTATTTGACCTGTTTCAACCACACAATGTCTTAAAAAAACAGCCAATTGGTCGCTAGTGGCTTTAGACTTGGCCAGGAAGGTTAGATGCTATGAGACTCCTCATTGCCGACGACCACCCCCTGTTCCGCATGGGTTTGCGGGCCGCCCTCGAGCGCGAAGGGTTCGAAGTGGTGGGTGAGGCCAGCGATGGCCAGGAAGCCCTACGCCTGTGCCTGGAACTCTTGCCGGATGTGGTGGTGCTGGACGTGCGAATGCCGCATATGGACGGTATTACCGCAGCCCGTATGCTGCGCGAACAGCGCTACATGGGTTTGATCACGCTGCTGACCACCTTCAACGAACCGGTTTTGATCCAGCAGGCCGCCCATGCCGGAGCCGACGCCTACTGGTCGAAAGAATTGCCGCCGGAAGCCCTGGCCGAACGCCTGCGGCGGCTCAGTCAGGGGCATGAACCCCGCCTGCGCGCCCCCGAGTTACCCAAACTGACGGCCCGCGAGCAAGAGGTATTGCAATGGATGGCCCAGGGGCTCTCCACCAAAGAAATTGCCCGTAACCTGCATATCTCGCCCGAAACCGTCAAGGATCACCTGGTGCGGCTTTATGAAAAACTCGAGGCCCGCAACCGGGTCGAGGCGCTCGAGCGGGCCCGCAGCCTGGGGCTCTTGAGCATCTGAGCCACCCTGCCCACTACCCCCAAAAGGGGGTGTTACAATTCAAGGTGATTGCAAATTATTCAGTTAGATTCACAGGGTCTGGAGGCCTTTCATGGGAAGCAAGAGGGGAGTTACGCTGGTCTCAACACTGGTCTTCATGTTCATCGTCATTATTCTGGTTAGCATTTCGACGCTCACCTCGCTCAACAATCGCCGCAACGCCCAGGACGCCCTGCGCACCTCGCAGGCCCAGTTCGCCGCCGAGGCGGGGCTCGAGCGGGCCGTGGCCCGGTTGTGGCACCAGGTGTTGGCCCAGGCCAACTCACCCAGCGTAACTGCCTATGCGCTCGAGCTGAACCGCATGGGTCTGACCAACGGGGCCAGCATTGGCAGCTTGTTTGGCGCCCCCCAGAACCTGGGCGATGGCTCGAGCTTTGTGGTGCGGGTCTCGCGCCAGGACGGTACGAGCAGTGCCAGCGAGCCGGTCATCCAGCTCACGGTGGTCTCCACCGGCACCCTGGCCGATGGAACCACCCGGCGCCTGCGGCAAGTCTTCCGGGTAGACCGGGCCTTCTTTCCTTTTGACTATGCCCTCCTGACCAACAACGCCGAATGTATTTTCTGCCACCTGGACGTAAAAAGCCTGGATGCCCAGCGGGGTGAGCCCAACCCCAACGACCCCAGCACCTGGTGGCGTCGGGCCAAGGTGGGGGTGCTGGAAAGCCTGATCATGCGAGACGATGAAGATGCGGGGGTGGTGCACGGCTCACTGGTGGCCAGGGGCACGGTCAGCCAGCAATACAGCGGCACCATTGGCCCCTCCAACGGCTACCGCACCACCATGAACCCCGGCGATGCCCGCATTCGCTCCACCACCCGGGTCAGTGTCACCCCTGCCGACTGCAGAACCCCCAGCAACTGCACCACCCCGCAGAACCTGTACTACAACTACCCCGATAGCAATAACCTGGCGGCTTTTGGCAACCGCTTCCCCGATGGCGAGTTGCCGGATAGCTTCCCGTTGCCCATTCCCGATACCAACAACAACCGCCTCATCGACGATGCCGAGTGGGATGCCGAGGTGAGCTCGAGCCTGGCCGGAACCAACGAGAGCTACAGCGCCGGTTCCATCACGGCCTCTATGACCATCAACCCCAGCGGCAGCATCGGCTGGCCTGGTGGCGGTTCGGTGCTCACCCAGACCTCGGCCAATCTGGGGCAGAGCCGCAACAATGTGATCCTGGATGGCTCGGTGACCCCCATTACCCTGAGTGGCACGGTGTTCATCAACGGCGACGTGGTGATTCGGGGGCGTGTGCGCGGCAACGGCACCATCCTGGCCCGTGGCAACGTGTATGTGATGGGCGACCTGACCTACGATTGCGGCAGCGGAAGCTCCCTGGCAGCCTGCGACTACAGTACCCCCAGCCGCCTGCCCCAGCTCAACCTGATTGCCGGTGGGAATGCGGTGGTGGGTGACTACATGACCATCGATACCTTCCTGAACGATGCCAGGCGGGATCCCATCAATATGTTGAGCACCGAACGCAACCAGCAAACCATGAGCTTTTGCCGGGCCAACCCGACCAACCGGGCTTGTTCACAGCTCACATCCAGTGGCCGAAGCAGCCGGCCCAGCCTTGCTCTAACCGAGATCGCCAATTTTAACCGGCGGGAATTGCAGCGCTACCTGCGCGATAACAACTACCGGCCCCGCCTCTACACCTTTGGCGAGAACCAGCTCTACTTCTCGACCGGCTGTAGCCACGACCCGCAGAACTATGCCAGCTACAGCACCATTACAGCAGGGGCTCGAGTCTCCTTTTGCCGGGGTGATGAAGTACTCAGCACCGTTACCCTGAGCGCCGAAGAGGCCAGCCGCATCCTGGCGCGCGCGGCCCGCTACGAGGTAACCTCCGATGCCTTCAACAACGCCACCCTCAAAAACCTCTGGGCCAACTCGATGAACGCTCGAGGTAGCGGTGCCCTGCGCACCGACGGCCTGCTGTACTCGGCCAACGCCATTTTTGGCCTCGCGCAGCGAAAGTATCCCAAGCTTAACGGGCAATGGGATCTGCGCGGCGGTCTGGTCGCTGCCGATACCGGCATCTTTGTGCCGGGCCCCGGAGATGGCACCGCGGGCCTGACCATCTACCACGACAACCGCTTGCGCCCACGCATTGCTACAGGGCAGCAGGCCCAGCTTAACCGCGGCGTCTGGGAAGTGGTGGGCCAATGAAAGCCTTGGTCAAACGCGGCTTGAGCCTGGTGGAGTTTTTGATCGTGCTGGCTGTGCTGGGCATCCTGCTGGGGGTGGGCTTCGTCTCGCTGCGCTCCTACCAGCAGAGCCTGATTATCCGCGAGGCGGCCACCCAGGTTTCTGCTGAGCTGCTTAACATCCGCCAGCAGGCCCGCAGGCAGTCGGTCAACTTCTCCTTTCAGGCCGATGCTGGGGAGAACACCTACCGGGTGGGCCGCAGCAGCGACCTGGCCACGGTGGCCAGCAAGTCGCTGCCAGCGGGGGTCGTCTTCCAGAGCGTGCCCAGTGGGGGAACCGTGACCTTTATCGCTCCCTATGGGGTGGTGAATGCACCCAACCGCACCTATGCCTTGCGGGGCCCCGGTAACCGGGTGCTCAACGTGTACGTGGTGGGCAGTACTGGAAAGGTGGTGGTGCGTGCGCCCTAAGGGATTCTCCTTTGTCGAGGTGATGGTGGCGCTGGCCATCCTCTCGCTTACTATTTTGATCCTGACCTATTTCGGCTCGAGCTTCACCCTCACCCGCAACGCCCAGATAGACACCCAGGCCCAGGCTTTTGCCCGCAGCTACTTCGACAACGTGCGGGCCAGCTGGTCTACCAAAGCGGCCTTCAATGCGGCAGCGTTGCCCTCGTTGACGCCTCCCGGTGGCTTTAGCAACCTCAGCGCCACCGTCGAAAACGTCCAGAGCATTGGAACCCAGGTGGTGCTGCGCCGTATCGTCCTTCAGTTTACCGGCCCACAAAACCGCTCCTACCGTTTCTCCACCGAGGTTGTTCTGCCCCCCCTGTAGAGGTTGCATGCGTAGAACAGGTATTACCCTTATCGAAATGCTGATTGCCGCTGTGATCGGCGTGGCCATCCTGGGCCTGATTGCCGCCGGGCTGCGCAGTGGCAGCGATAGCCTGCGCTTTGTGCAAAACTCCCAGCTCCTTACTGAAGACCTGCGCAACGCGGGCAACCTGGTCAGCGATTATCTGTCCACCGCAGCTTTCATCTATCCCCCAGGTGTGACCCTTACCATTGGAGGTTCCAGTGGTTACTCCGTGCGAAACCCCAACACCAACACCAACACCTGGCGGATTGGTCAGGACCCCGCAATTGCCCTGCTCCAGCCACCAACGGTGGTGAGCGGGGTGGAGGTGGTGAAATTTGTAATGATTTACCCCCTCAACCGGGGCTGGGTGGTGAGCCGGGCCAGTGGGGCCGAGAACCCCGGCCCCGACCCTGCCAACGATGGCAAATGGCTGTTGTACATCTACGAACGCAACATCCCGGTAGGCACCAGCCGGCTTCCCAACGGCCTACCCACCACCATTCCCACCACCATCTCCGACAGCTCTGGCAACCTGCTGGCCGACTACGTGCAGCCAGGCGGCTTTGTGGTGAGTTATGCCGACTGCCTGGGGTTCGATGAGGCGGGCCTGGCCACCCTGGCTCCCTGCCCTGCGTCTCCACCCTCGCCTCTTCGGCCAGAGCACAGCGCAGTGCGGGTGCGTTTCTCCTTACAGGGTGAAATACGCCAGGGTGGGCGGGACTCCCGTGTGCCGGCCAATCCCCTGCGCTTCGAGGCCGCCCCTCGCAACCTGCCCAAGCGGCTCTCTGACATCAGTCTCAACTAGTCGCGGCCAGCCGACAGTACCGCCAGGAACGCCTCCTGCGGCACGTCTACCTTGCCGATGGCCTTCATGCGCTTTTTGCCCTCTTTTTGCTTTTCCAGAAGCTTTTTCTTGCGGGTAATGTCGCCACCATAGCACTTGGCCAGCACGTCTTTGCGCAGGGCCTTGACGGTGGCCCTGGCGATAATTTTTCCCCCAATCGCAGCCTGGATGGGCACTGCAAACTGCTGGCGGGGAATAACCTCACCCAGCTTGTCCACAATCTCGCGCCCAATGGTATAGGCTTTGTCCTTGTGCGAGATAAAAGCCAGGGCATCCACTGGTTCCTCATTGACCAGGATGCTGACCTTGACCAGATCGCCTTCCTGGTAGCCAATTTGCTCGTAATCCATCGAGGCATAGCCGCGGCTGATGGACTTCAGGCGGTCGTGAAAGTCGTACAGGATTTCACCAAAGGGCACCTCGTAGACCAGCTCGACCCGTTTGCCGATGTAGTGCATGTTGCCCATCTTGCCGCGCTTTTCCTGCAAGAGCTGCATGATCGAACCCACGTATTCTTCGGGGGTATAGACCGTGAGCTTGACATAAGGCTCGAACACTGCCTCGATTTTGTCGGGGCTGGGCAACTCGGAGGGGTTGTGGATTTCTATCTCTGAACCGTCCGAGAGTTTGACCCGGTAGATCACGCTGGGGGCGGTGGAGATGAGGTCGAGGTCGAACTCCCGCTCGAGGCGCTCCTGCACAATCTCGGCGTGCAAAAGCCCCAGGAAACCACAGCGGAAACCGAAGCCCAGGGCCTCGGAGGTCTCCGGCTCAAACGAAAGCGCCGCATCGTTGAGCTTGAGCTTCTCCAGGGCCTCGCGCAGCCGGTTGTACTCCTGGGTGTCGGTGGGGTAGAGGCCGGC
>FWPV01001199.1_pt1 | contig 48205 bp, 45 predicted proteins | sample 2228371 | NCBI WGS metagenome assembly FWPV01 (sample SAMEA103939776, study PRJEB20133) | metagenome | reverse complement strand
GGCAGGGGGCGGGGGAGGTGAGGTCTTTTTAGGTTCTGAGACAGGAGGAGAAACAGGGGGTTGCTCAACATGCCTGGAAAGTGAAGGTTCCTGAACGGGCGGAGGAGGGGGTGCCTCTTCTCCTTTTGTGGGTTCGATCTTTTTTTCTTCAATTGGAGGAGCAGGCCTTTGCTCAGGTTTTGGTCCAGCACAATGAATCATGAGGCAGAGGGCAAAACAGAGGAGGAATGTCCGAAATATATAAAATCTCATACTTAATTAGCCCTTCGTCTCTTTCCTTTGATTCAAAACCATCGTCTATCCCTTTTTATTAGCAAAAATGATACCACTTCTGATATTTATTAACATTAAGATTTTATTAGAAAATTTTAACTTATATCATTTTGATACAAGAGAAATGGCAGCCATTTTGTATTTTAAGTGGTCAAAAAATGTCCTCTTCCCTATGGAAGTTTCTTTTTCACGGCATTTAGGATATTGGTCATGATAGGGCCAGCCTGACCGTAAATGACCATGTCTGCCACGTCGTCGTAGGGAGTCGGATCACGGTTGATGATAACCAGTTTTGCTCCATTTCTCTTGGCTATAAGAGGCATGGAAGCGGCAGGTTGAACGACAAGGGAAGATCCTATAACAATAAAGAGATCGCACGTTGAAGAGCGATGGTAAGCCTCCTCGGTTTCCCTTTCTGGCATGGCCTGACCGAACGAGATGGTGGCTGGCTTGAGGGGGCCTCCACAATCGTCACAATAAGGGACTTTTGTTCCCTTTCGAATACGTTCTTGAATGGCATCACGATCATATCGTTTTTTACAGTGTAAACAGGTGACATGCATGGCTGTCCCGTGGAGTTCAATGATCTTTTCTTCCGAGTTTCCGGCTTTATGATGGAGGCCATCGATATTCTGAGTGATGACACAATCCAGTTTGCCCATCCTCTCCAGTTCGGCAATGGCCAGGTGAGCAGGATTAGGAAGGGCCTTCTTCATCGGTTCATACATTTCGGTGGCCATCTGCCAATATTTCTCCCTGGAGGTTTCACTGGCTATAAAATTCTGATAATAGAAATCTTCTGGGTTATACTTGTCCCAGACTCCGCCCGGGCTTCGAAAATCTGGGATACCTGATTCTGTACTGAGGCCCGCCCCTCCAAAGATAACCAGTTTTTTTGAAGAAAGGATCCATTCAGCCACTTTATTTATTTTTTCGTCCATACCTCCTCCTTCATTCAGGAAGCACGATCCTCTTTCTTTCTCCTCTCCAGCATTCCTTTTTCCGTCTCTTCATTCCACCGAAACCTCTATACCACACGTTTTAACTGACTTGCAAGGCAAAGAGGCCATATGATACACTTCCTTTATGCGATGTCATTTGATCAAACAGGGCTATCCGCAGGGAAGCTGTTATGTCGAGGTGGAAGGCGGAAAAGCCTTTGCCTGTGAGGCAACGCTCAAGGAATCCGAAAGGGGTTTGCTTCGGCTCATTTCAGCTGCCCATCTTTCCCGCCCGGAAAATTATCTCTCCATCTATCAATCAGGCTGTAATTTTTCATGCAGGAAATGTCATTCTTGGACCTTTACGAAAAGAGCGGAGGGAGAATGGTGGTCGCCATCGGATGTGCTGAAGGCTTGTAAAGAATACGAAAAGGGAGTGACGATTCGGGAACCCAGAGAGAGAGCCACTGCCTTTCACGCCCATCTCTCCTGTCGCTGTTGCGGTGCATGCGTCATGCATGGGAAACGATCTCCTCTCTGCCCGAGAGTGATCCGTAAAAAAGATATCGTGTTGAGTCCTCAGGGATGGGGACCTGCCCGAAATATCGTAGCCTTTACAGGAGGAGACCTCACCTGTTGCCCAGAATTTTATGCTGAGTGTGTCCGTCTGATCAAGTCTGAGACCAGCCTCTGGGTGTTGATTGAAACCAATGGCTATGGACTGACGCCCCAGAACCTTGATGTTCTCCAAGCGGCAGGAGTGGATTCTTTCTGGCTGGATATCAAGGCTTTTGATGCAACCGACCACAAATGGCTGACAGGTTGTTTTAATCGTAATATCTTGAAGCTCCCTGAGGAGATCGTGAAGAGAGGTTTTGTTCTGGAGGTTCTCTCACTGTATATCCCTAACCTGGTCGAAACCTCTCAGTTGAAAAAGATAGCCAAATTGCTTTGTGATGTGGACCCGGAAATTCCCTTTACGATCCTTGCTTTCTTTCCAGAATATCAGATGAAACGATATCGAAGCCCCAAGGTCTCTGAACTGATCACGGCCTATGAAGAGGTGAGAGCCCTTGGCTTGGTGAACGTTAGATTGGGCAACACAGGAATGGCCATTGCATCTGAGGAGGATCAAGATCGTTTAAAGGAGAAGGTGGGGTTTGGGAACTATTAAAAGACGGAGGCAGTGAGGTGGTGGACGCTCGCTGCGGTTGATTTTATCTTCACCTTGTAACATGGAAGGAGAGCGAAAGGAGTCAGGATGGGAAAAACAGTCCTCATTGTGGACGATGAAGAGAGGATCATCCGGTCTGTTACCGGCGTTCTGGAAGATGAGGGGTTCAAAGTGGCTGCGGTGAAGAGCGGTCAAGAAGCGATTGACATCTTTCAACGGATTCACCCGGATGTGACGCTCCTTGATATCTGGATGCCCGGAATGGACGGCATTGAAGTATTAAAACACTTAAAAGCAATCGCTCCTGATTGCCAGGTCATCATGATTTCAGGCCATGCCACCATCTCAACGGCTATGGCGGCGGTCAAACTGGGAGCCTTCGACTTCATCGAAAAGCCGATTTCCCTCGATGTACTCCTCAGAACGATCCATCGGGCCCTTGATCAAACGAAAGCCCTCCCAGGGGAACACCTCGGGCCAGAGAGCGTCACGAATACGGGGGAGATGTCTCCTCCGTCGCGTGTGGCTGAGGCGGTAAGCCTAAAAGAGGCTCTCAAGAGACCATCGACTTCTTTTATCCTTCAGCGGACCATCAAGAAAAGTGTGGTCCTTTATGGAACCGGGTTGCACTCCGGGATGAAGACAGGGCTTCTCCTTCAACCTCTCCCCCCTCACAGCGGCATCCTCTTCGGGAACATTTCATATGATGAAGTGGTTCCGGCCCACCTTGACTATGTCCAGACGACCGAATTTGCCACCTCCCTGAAAAAGGGTGTGGCCACTGCGAAGACGATTGAACATCTCATGGCCGTGCTTCACGCTTATCGCATCACCAATTTAATGGTGAAGATGATTGAAGAGATTCCCATCATGGACGGCTCTGCCCTGGAGTTCTGCAAGATCATCGAAGAGGCTGGTATTGAGGAGCAGGAGGAAAGGGCCAGCGAGATTGTCATCGATCGGAGATTCGAAGTCGTCCATAAGAATAAGTCCCTCACTCTTGAACCTGCGGAGACCTTTTCGGTCCGGTATTTTCTGGACTATCCTCTTCCCATCGGACAACAGCGTTTTGATTTTGTATTGGAAGATGCAGAGAAATTTAAAGAGCAGATTGCCCCTGCGAGGACCTTCGGGTTTCTGAAGGATATTGAGATGCTGGAGCGGATGGGGTTGGGCAGTGGGGGGCGCCTCCACAATTTTATCCTGGTGGACGATGAAAAGATCGTCAACACCGAATTGAGATTTGTGGACGAATTTGCCCGACATAAGATCCTCGATCTGATCGGAGATTTCTATCTTCTCAACCGTCCGATCCGAGGGAAGGTGACCGCCCGTCTGACCGGCCATACAGAAAATATTGCCATGATGAGAAAGATCCAGGAAGAGATGCTGGGGAACGGAAGCGCATAGAGACCCGATAGACCAATAACGAAATCAACTCCAAATTCCAATAACCCAAACAGAAAATGTTTGATCCATTCATGGTCGGTGATGATTTGGTGTTTGGTTATCGCCACATTTTAAAGGGGGGAGAGAGATGGGACGTGAAGAAAGGCCTGCGGTGAAGGAATTTCTGGATATGCTGGCGGATATTTTGGCAGAAAAGTATTTTGAGCGGATGGATGACCGAATGAAGAAGATTCCGGAGCTTCGGCGTTTGATCACGGCAAAAGAAGCCGGTCAGTACCTTAGCCTCTCCACCGAAACCATCTACCGTCTGGCCTCGTCGAAGAAGCTTCCTTATCTCAAGATAGGGGACAGAGTGCTTTTCGATATCAAAACCCTTGACCAGTGGATCGAGAAGCGCCTCATTCGAGAGAAAGAGTGGAAGAGAGAAGAGCTCCAACCAGAGGGAGGGTCGGGAAAACCGAACGCACGAGTTTCTAAGGAGTCGGATCTTCTCACTCTCCTGAAGAAGAAAGGGAAGGATTGAAAGCCCGAATCTTTACTCGGATCTCTTTTCGGTCCTCTGCCACAAGACGTCGGTCCTCCATTTAAGTTTTTTCCTTTAGAACATCACGACCCTTTCCTCCTGCCAATGAAGTAGGGCTCGCCCAAAGATAGAGATTTCTGAAAAAGTTTCATGGAGGAGTGGGAAGGTAGGGTTCTAAACCCTTCGAATGCGGATATAAGAATTGGTTTGTTAACCATCGCTCATGGAAAATGAAGCTATTTCAGGGAATGAGGTTTGAGTGCTAAACTTTAAGAGGTATCCGTTCGAAGGCTTTCTCACCCACCTTCTTACTCCTAAACAGGCCTATCCATATTTTTTCAGAGATCTCAGATAACCTTCTTGACAGGATGGGAAAAATCCCTTTAGAATGAAGAATAGTAAAGGAGGTGAGGTCAATGAGATGGATGTTCCCCCATGCGACCCATTGTTCGACCTGTGGTTCCATACGCTGGTCCTGAGCAAGACGTAAAACTGCTCATCAAGTTCATTACAACCTTTCAAGGCCGGTTCTTTGTTACCGGCCTTTTTTATGATCCCTGATCAAGGAGTCAACGATGGGAATCCATAAACGTTCTGAAGTGAAGTCCACGGTCATCGCACCTGGACGGACCCGGTACCTTGCCCACCTGTCTCATCTTATGATGGTGGTGATCGATTTTGAGGATGGCCCAACATCAAAACCTGATCCACCCCATTCTCATCCTCATGAACAGATATCCTATGTGATTTCTGGAGAGATCAATGTGGTCTTGGGAGACGAGATGACCCGATTGGGTCCTGGAGACATCTTTACCGTGCCCCCCAATCTTCCCCATTCCATTCAATTGCTCACTCCCAAAGCACGATTGGTGGATACGTTTACCCCCCTTCGGGAGGATTTTTTGTAGAAGGGGATTTGGGATCGGAAGCAAAGATACACAAAAGGTTCATCGTGGACCCGAAAGATGAGGCATCAGCGATATCGAAGCCTGAGGGGCCCACCCCAGAAGGGTCTCCAAGGAGACTCCGAGAGGAGAAGAGTCGACTGCGGTGGAGGGTTGACTTCAATGTCTGAATCGAATAAAAGTGAATTGGATGATAGACGAGAAAGGTTTCAAAAATATGGTGGCGGAAGTTGCCTTTCCATTTTTCATCTTCAGCCCTTTCGAAAGGATCCATTCCATTGGTTGATTCTAAAACAAAGCATCAAAACGAAACACTTGAAACCCCATCGGCCTCCTTTCTATCATACACGGGACCGATTCTCTTCCTGGTTGGGATCTTCTTCATCAACTTTCTTTCGAGGATTATTCTCTCTCCCCTCATGCCGACTGTGGAAAGAGACTTAAAGATTGGCCACGATGAGGCGGGGGGGTTCTTCTTCTTTATTACGCTGGGCTATTGCGTTGGATTGCTCCTTTCAGGATTCCTCTCCTCTCGGCTGAAACATCGGGGGACTATCCTCATCTCCTCCTTCGCTATGGGCGGAGCCCTGATCTTCGTTGGCCTGACCCGGAACGTCTGGGGAATCCGGCTCGGTCTGATGGCGATGGGGCTCGCAGCCGGTTTTTATCTTCCCTCAGGCATTTCCACCCTGACCAGTCTGGTCAGCCAGCGCCATTGGGGGAAAGCCATCGCCATGCATGAACTGGCTCCCAATCTCGGTTTCGTCGTCGCTCCCATTCTTTCGGAGGTTCTTCTGGTTTGGTGCTCATGGCAGGGAATATTGATCCTGATTGGATTGACCTCCTGGTTGACGGGGCTGATTTTTGCCTTCTGCGGCAAAGGAGGTCAATTCCGTGGCGCCACTCCTGATTTGAGGACATTAAAAGATATCTTGAAGGAACCCTCTTTTTTACTCCTGATCATTTTCTTTGCATTGGGCGTGGGTTCGAGTTTCAGTGTCTATTCGATGGTTCCCCTCTATCTGGTTTCAGAGAGAGGCATGGACCGCACCTGGGCGAACACCCTCCTGGCCATGTCGAGAATGGCGCCACTGGCCACTGCTTTCATCGCCGGATGGATGACAGACCGGTTGGGTGTTCAAAAGACGCTACAGATCGTTTTTCTATTGACAGGAGTGGCTACAGCCATGATCGGCATCGTGCCGACTTCATGGATGACTCCAGTGATCTTTATCCAGCCCATCCTGGCGACCGCCTTCTTCCCGGCTGGATTTGCTGCCCTCGCCAGATTCGGGTCACCTCAGATTAAGAATGTTGCGGTCTCCCTCACCGTGCCCATCGGGTTTCTCATTGGAGGGGGAGCTGGCACAGCAGGCCTGGGGATTGCTGGCGAAGCCCATGTCTTCTTTCTTGGATTTATTCTCTTCGGTGTATTGATATTCATAGGAGCGGGATTGGTCAGGTTTCTTAAACTCACAGGCGACAGGAAATAGTCTTTCCAGGGTCACGATCCCATCCGGTGGAGTGCTTCGTCAACGGTTCTCTCTCCTAAAGACACTTCTTCGAAGATGGATTCGATCATGGACCTGTGAAGCTGATGGAAATCCCTTTCAATGGGCACGACCAGGAAACCTCCCATATCGATGGCTCCGGGGCTAATGACTCTCCGCTCTTCTCCCGATTTGTAAAAGAAATCAGGACGGTGCTTCCGGCGAGGAAAGACGAGAACATACCACTGGCCCCCCTGATGAAATCCAGCCAGATTGATCATCGGTTCCTGATCCGTTTGAAGAACTTCTTTTAGACTTTTCAGAAATTTTTTAAAAACGTCTTCCAGGAGCCCTGGCGCTTTTCCGGTCAGGCAGATGACTTCGCGTCCAAGAGATCGGATGCGATCCATGAAAACACCTCTCATCTCTTTCAACGGGAACCGTCTCTTCTCCTGGAACATTTCTCTTTCGATGGGCATCTGGCCGGACGGAATGATTTGAAAATGGAAATGGTCCGGTGCGGAGGCGCCACATTTCGGTCCATTATAAAGGACAATCCAGTCAGGACCGAGGTCAGCCGCCAGAGCAAGAAATAGTGTGAGATAGGCTTCAATGGATTGAGAGAGGTGATGGACATGGGACACAACATAATGGCCTGGAAAGACGGGCATGGGGTTGCAGAGGATCAGGAAATGGCCCTGATAGAGGATACCTTTCTGTTCCCGAGGAAGATGGTCTGGGCAGAGAAAGCAGGGGGGCCTGGTTTTCGGTTCATCCGTTGCATGGGCGATGCTACTTTTCAACCTCCCGGGATTCAACTGCAGGAATACGGAAAAATCCCTGCAGGCCACCTCCCGCATTCTAACTTTCTTCAGTGTTTCATAGCCATTTCGGAGATCGATCCATTCCCTTTTTTGTTCTGACAGGAGATCAAGGCAAAGGTGAGACAGGTTTTTCCCTCCATCAAATCGGGCGTAAACCATCTGACCGAGGCGAGACCAGAACTCCACTGGTTGACCCATTAACAGGACCGCTCCTACACTGTCTCCCTTACCATCTTCTGCCTGGCAAGGATTTCATCCGTCCGGATGCAGTCTTTGAAGGCATTCTTCTGGTTTTCTTCTTCGATGCTAAGATTGGCATCTGTGTTTCCTGACCAGCGCCGACAGAGATAGAGACTTTCGAAGATTCTGCCAATCTGATACTCTCTGGAGATGCGCAGACTCACAGCATAATCCTCACCATAACTGACATTTGGAAATCTGATGTGGCGCAACAGACTGGTGTCAAACGCCCTTGGGGCTCCCAGGCCATTGAGGCGCAGGGCATTGTTATGACCATTTCCGTCGGTCCATTCCCGATGATCGATAAGGCCTGGGGGAATGATGTTCCCTGCGAAATCCACAAGCGTATAGGAGCCGATCACCATGGCCAGACATTCTTGCCTTAGCTTGTCGACCATCATCTGCAAGGTGTGAGGGCTGATATATAGGTCGTCTGAATCGAGTTGCACTGCATAACGGCCACAGCACGGATGCCTGAGAGCCTCGTTCCAGCATCCTCCAATGCCCAAATCGGTCCTTTCGGGAATGACGTGATGGAGGTTGGCATATCTTCGTGTGAGATCGGAGATCATCTCCGTCGTTCCATCGGTCGAGTGATTGTCAACGACGAGAAGATTGAACTGGAAATCGGTTTTCTGTGAGAGGGCACTCTGGATTGCCTCTTTGATGGTCTCCTTTCGGTTTCGAACAGGAATGACGACAGAAGCTTCTGCCGAGAATGATTCGATAGGCTGTTCGACTTTTTTCGAGCGGGGGGGCAGATAGGCTCCGATCCTTTTCAGATAATCTGTGAAAACCTTTTCCATTTCCTGCTGGGCTTCCCGGTGTCGGGGATCGAGATAGCGAAACCTTTTTTCCTCCGGGCTGAGGTCTTCTGTTTCCATGACCGCATAAAGCGGCTCTGAAAGATGATGAAGAGAATGGTCGATGGAGACTTTCAAGCGGAGATCATAAAGGCCGGCCCATTTCACCTCCGGGATGGGACCGTATCGCTTCAGGGCGTTTTGGATGGCCGGGACCGAAAAGAGGATCATTGCCCCAAAGTCAAAATCATCCCGGACGCTTCCGAATTGATAATCATTGAGGGGACAAAGCACTTTCCCTGGTTTCCTTTCGACATAGAAGTCCGAATAGACCAGGCCTGCCTTTGTGACTTCAGCCGTATGGAGCCATCTCATTAAGGATTCAGAGTCGATGGAGATTTCTTTAAACTCCGGCAAGAGGAGGAGGTAGTCAGTGGATATCTCCGGAAGCATCGGGTTGAGTGTTTCATGCGAAGAGAGGGTGTTTCCTTTACGGAGATGTCCTTTGGGAATATTCAGGTGGATCGATTCCGGGCTGATCATTTCGATCTGCTCCACCAGTTCTGAGTCGACCAGAGGCATCAGCGTTTTTCTAAAGGAAGGGTTTGAGCTGTATGGGATAACGAGGGTGATCGGTTTCAAGATGGTCCTCCCTTTTGTTCAATCGACCTCTGGCATATCTGAGCGAGTTGCTGAAGCATAGGGAGTGATGCTGCATGAGACGTTGCGCATTGGAGGTTTTCAATTCCAGCAGGGATATATTGAAGAAAGGCTTTAACACCTTTTTGACAACCCAGAAACCCATAGGCGCCAAGGGCTTGCATCAGGCGTTGGGCAGAGGCTTCCCAGAATCTTTTTTGAAAGTCCTCCCAGTTGATATCCTGTTTGGAAAGGTTGTAATAATAAAGAAGCAAATCCGTCCTTTGATCCACGTCGAATCGGACATAGGGATCGCAGAGGAGGGAACCCAGGTCATAAAAAGGGCTTCCCAAACGCATTCCCTGGAAGTCAATCAGAAAAGGTTCTCCGTCACGGACCATGACATTCTGCGACTGAAGGTCCCGGTGCACGAGGCAGGGTCTTGTCCTTAAGAGTCGTTCGGCCAGCCTCGCGAGTTCTTGCTCGAGCTCACGTCCGAAATGTAAATCGAGCTCGACCCTGCAGTAACCTCTAACAAAATGATTGCGGAAATAATCCCGCTCCCACCGATAGAGATCGGGACTAAAACGCTCCATGAGCCTCACACGGTCGGAAGGAAAATTCCGTTCGGGAAAGGCATGAAGTCTGTAAGCGATAGCAAGCGTCTTTTGATAAAGGGTTCGACGTAACTCCCACGGCATACTCCTGAAAGAATAGAGGTCTGTCTCTCCCAGATCTTCCATAGCAAGGAGAGAGCGAGCTGGATCGTGACGGATCGTCCGAGGGACAGAGACTCCGATTTGAATAAGAAACTGAGCAATGTCGGCGTAGTAAGTATTCTCCACATATTTGGAATCATAGAAAATCAGGATAACCGATTCCTTTTGATTCCATCTTGCCCTGAAGAAAGCCCGCTCCGACCCTCTTTGCCCGAGAAAGAAAAGTTCAATCGAGGCAGATTGAGGAAGCCCAAGGGCTTCCCTCACAAAACAGATGATGTCTTCGTATTTCGGAACTGAGCATTCCAATTGAGAAATCATCGCTCTAACACGCCCGGTTTCCTGCAGCCATCTCTCTTCATGCTTTTCCCCTGTTTCCTATGCTCTATGCTTCATGTCCTACGCCCTTCGATAGTTTTTCGTACACCTCAACGGAGCCTATATCGTGCCATTTCCCTTCATCAATGACAACACCCCGGACGGATCCGGGACGCTCTTTTATTCTTCTCAAAAACACATCGACCACCGATTCCACTTTCCCGGCTTCAAGAAACTGAAGAAATGATGTTTCGATGGCATAGATGCCTGTGAATTGACAGGATTGGACTCCAGCATTGCCCAGAGTCTGGCGGAGATCACACACCTCGCCCGCCTCGTTCAGATTGACATTGAGCAAGGGGCCCTTACTTCGAAGGGCGAGGGTCACCTCGGGTTGTTTTTCCTCATGGGCGCTGATCAACCGTTCCAATGGAAGGTCAGTCAGGATATCCCCATTGTAACAGAGAATGGCTTCCTCTTCTTTCAGAAGATCTTCGATGTTTTTTAATCCTCCCGCGGTATCAAGAAGAACAGGTTCGTAGCGGAAAAGGATGGGGATGCCCCGCCATTGAAAATCGGGAAAAGCCTTCGAGTAGGCTGCTGGTAGATAGTGCGTATTGACAATGAATCGCTCAACCCCCGCCTGTATCAGATGATCCATAGCATAACTGATGAGAAGGCGATCCCCAATCTGCAAGAGAGGTTTCGGGCAGGATTCCGTCAGAGGCCTGAGCCTTGTCCCCAGTCCAGCACCTAAAATGAAAGCTGTTTTGAATCGCCGCTTCACCTCATTCACCCTTTTGGTCTGTTTCTCTCTTTTTCCCGAATTCCGGCTCAATGCGGACCCACCGGGTCACCAGAAACCCCGGAAGAGTTGCTACCATCACCCAGAGGAAGAAATTCGGGTAACCCAGCTGTTCCTGAATCCAGCCGCTGAACATGGCCGGTACCATCATTCCCAATGCCATGATGCCCGTGGCAATGGCATAATGAACCGTTTTATGCTCGCCCTTTGAGATCATGATCATGAACATCGTATAGGCGGTGAACCCAAAACCATAACCGAACTGTTCCAGGGCGACGCAGAAATTGATCAGATAAATACTGTCTGGCTGGACCTGCGAGAGATAGACATAGACGAGATCGGGAAGATGAACCGCACTGACCATGATCCAGATCCAGAATTTCAAGCCTTTTCGGTAAATGGCATACCCGCCCAATAGCCCTCCGAGAATAAGGGAAAAGACTCCCACCGTGCCGTAGATGACTCCGACTTCTGATGTGTGTAGCTCCAAACCCCCTAGGTGCCGGGGATCGAGTAGAAAAGGCGCGATGATCTTCACCATCTGGGTCTCTGCAAAACGGTAGAAAAGAAGAAAGGCAAGAATCGAAAGGATCTCCTTCTTTTTGAAGAAGAGGCGAAAAGGGTGGAGGAATTCGATAAGGATTGATGAAGAAGTGCCACAAGCTGCAGGACGATCGGAATTTGGATAGGGAAGGATCCACGCATGATAGAGAAGGAAGGCCCAGAAGACGCAAGCCGTCAAAAGGAAGGCGATCGCCCAAGCGTCTGCGACCTCTTCGCGATTTCTTTCAAAGAGACCTGCCAGGATGACCAAGCCGCCTTGAGCGGCGATCATGGAGATCCTGTAAAAAGTGGTCCGCACTCCGATGAAGGCGGCCTGGTGAGGTTCCTGGAGTCCGAGCATATAGAACCCATCTGCTGCAATGTCATGCGTTGCCGAGCTGAATGCCATCAGCCAGAAAAAGGCGAGGGTGTATTGAAAGAAGCGAGAGGTGGGAAGGGTAAGTGCAATACAGGCAAGGGAGGCTCCGACGAGGAGTTGTGTCAGGAGAATCCAGGACCGCTTGGTTTTGAAAAGGTTGACGAGGGGACTCCAGAAAGGCTTGATGACCCAGGGAAGATAGAGCCAGCTGGTATAAAGAGCGATATCGGTATTGGAGATGCCAAGACGCTTATAGAGGACGACCGAAACCGTCATGGCCATGGTATAGGGAATTCCTTCGGCTATGTAGAGAGAAGGAACCCAAGCCCAGGGATTGCGGTAGGCTGGTTTCGATCTATCGCTCTTCTTACCGTCTTCACTCATTCCATGATGTCCCTTTCTTTAGTAGATCTTTTTAAGAGCGATTCCTTTAAAATAATGTTTCAAGATTTCCTCCGCTGTGGCTCCCTGACTTGCCATCACAGCAGCACCGATCTGACAGAGCCCCACTCCATGTCCCCAGCCTGCTCCCTGGAAAATCCATCGGTCTCCATCCCTTATGACCACAAAGGCACTGCTATAAAGGTGGGTTCGAGAGAACCACCGTCTGATTTCAAGCTCCTTGCCTATGGTCAGGCTTTTCTTTGTGCCGATGATTTCACATCGAGAGATTCGGCCCGAAGGACCCCGCTGAAGAGAAAGGATCTCTTTCAAAGTTCCGAAATCGATTCCTGATTTTTCTCGCAAAATATCCTCCAGTTCGGTCTGGGTGTATTCAACCCGCCAGCGGAAAAAGTCCATCGTCTTCAGATCCGTTTCAGAAAGGATGGCTTGAAGAAGGTTTCTGTCCTTTATGTTGCAATAAGCGATTGGTTCTGAAACGATCCACTCCTTGGCTTCTTTTTCGGTCTCAATGGGAGGGTGAAACAAAGAGGAGTCTGACACGCTCGTCAAGTAAGGGATAGGTTGGTCCTCCCATGCTGTTTCGAATCGTTCGGTTCTTCCTCCGCAGGCTTTTGAATAACGGGTATCACAGATTTCGTCTTCAAACATCACCACCACCCCATCCGTCTCCCGCACGGCTGCCTCCGCCTGACCGGATAGGGTTCTCTTGATTCCCTGATAACGCTGGCAGTGGTCGTCTGCACAGACATCGAAAAGATCGTGGTCCGTCCGGTCATACCACCGGATCGTCTCATTTTCTACGTTCTTTTCTGTTGCTGAGGTGATTCTTTTTCTCTCCTTTTTTCGGTTCAGTGCGGCGAACACCCAACTCCGTGACAGAATGGTATGGGCTTTGAGAAATTCAATGGGTGCCGCTGGATTCATCTCTGAGGAGATCACACTGGTCAGGTATTCTTCGATGGGGATTTCATTGATGGCGCAGATCGATCCATCCTCACGGCAACGCAGAATCAGATCCCCCCGGAAGGTGAGACCTTCAGCTTTCTCCCAGTGGAAGCGGCTTCCGATGGGAACAGAGTTCAGGGAAAAGAGAGCGTTTTTTTCGGGCCTGAGATGGATGAGAGGAGAATAAAAAACGACATGGTTGGCCTCGTCAAAGAGAGCGATCTTCCCTGATTCGGCTCGGGCTGAAAAACCGCCTGAAATCGATTTCCATCCTTCCCCGGAGAATCGTCCATTGAGATGACCCGAAATTTCAACCTGCCGGTCCACCACCCCGACGGAGATTTTCTGAGGAACAACCTTTATGTCCATCTTCTCACCTGTTCCCAGATTATGACTTCTTGGGAGATTTTGTCAAATGGTATGCAAGAACCAAAAGCGAAAGAAGGAAGTGTTTTTAGGGTGGGAGGGTTATGGAAATTTCTCTTTTCAGGCCTTCTCGAAGAATGGTGATGAAGATCTCTTTCCCCCTTCCTTTTTGAATGACGGCATCGTGGATGTCTTTTAAACGGAAGATCTCTTTCCCATCGATGGCGAGCATCACATCTCCTGGGAGAAGGCCTGCCTTTTCAGCCGGTGAATCAGGGATGACCCGGACAATCGAAATGCCTTTTTCATCATCCTCTCTTTCCTTTAAGACCACTCCCATTCTGGGCCGCCTCGGCTCAAGGGGGCTCGGATGGGTGATCCAGATGTAATCTGCAATAGGTTCAGAGATTCCCGAAGGAGAGAGATCTTCAGCGAGATTTTCATTCCATGTCTTCAGCACAAGGGTCCGGTAAGGAAAGGGGGCTCTGCGCTCAAACCTTCTGGGAATACCAAAACGAAAGGCAATATGGCCACTTCCAGTGATCACAACGACCGTCTTTCGGGCGGCTTCAGTAGAATGAAGAAATTGTGAGAGCGCTTCTGCCATGGCTTCATCCCATAAGAGCTGGGCCTGATAGAAATGTTCAAAGCTTTCAGCCGATCCTCCCTGATGACCTTTATAAATGGATTGGAGATAGGCAAGATGGCCTGGATCGATGGGGCCCATCTCCGGAAGTTTTGCCTTCTCTTCAGGGGGTAAATTCTCGATTCCCTGCTGCGCCACCTTTCTCACCAAATCCCTCTCCACATTGAGCCCCACCACTTTTAAGCGATGTTTTTTGGCCTCATCGAGAATGGGCCTGTAGAGCTGATAGTCCATTCCCCAGGTTCTTTCCCACTGGACTTCTTTAAGAAATGCTTCTTCTGTATAGAGGCCCTGGCTCCACCGGTCGAGCACGGGCTGTTGAACCCTCTGGAACATTTCCATCCCGATGGCTACCTCTTTTCCTCTGGAACGGAGGGCCTGCAAAATGTTGACCTGGATTGTATGATGCTCTATCTGGTCATGGGATTCTCCAATAAAGATCACCCGTGCTCTTTGAAGGTCGTCCATCAGATGCTGAAAGGAGATTTTTTCCCCCTCCGGAAGTTTGATGATCTCCTCTGCATGGGGGGGTGGACTGGCTCCGGAGAGCTTTGACACCCAGGGTGGTGGGACTTTTTTCACACAGCCAAAAGGGATCCAAAGAAGGAGTGTCATGAGGCAACACAAAAAAATAATATTCATGATTTCAGTATAACATTTGACCTTCAAAGTTCAAAGAAACGTGGCAGTGCTTTTCTTGAAACTCCAGAAGAGATTATGATATGGAAGAAGAATCGTCCCAACTCTCCAAAGAGGTGATGAATATGGAGCACTTGAAACGAACAGAATTCATCTTCCTGGTGGTTGCCCTGGCTGCCATTTTGGCCATATTTTCTGTGACCAGGGCATCCGAATTTCAGAAGACCCTCAACGGACAGGAACCTTTGGAGAGTATCGAGGCTCTCTCCGAAAAGGTGAAAAGGCTGGAGCTCTCCCTTATCCAGCTTCAATCGGAAATGGTCTCTCTCAAAAGGCATCTTAGAGAGAGGCCGGAGCGGTTCCCTCTTTCTTTTTACAAACTCCCAGAAGAGGTTTATCTCTGTGGAGAGAAAATTCCCCTTGAGGATCGAAGGGTCCGGGAGCATATGGAGAGGGAGTTTCTGGTGACACTCGATCGTCAGGGTCAGATCCTTTTATGGATGAAGCGAGCAGGACGATACTTTCCCTATATCGAGAGGAGACTCAAAGAGATGGGGCTTCCGGATGATTTAAAATATATAACGATCGTAGAGAGCAGTTTAAGGCCCCAGGCTGTTTCCTCCTCGGGTGCAGCAGGAATCTGGCAGTTTATACCCTCCACAGGTGAAAAATACGGAATGCGGAAAGAGAAAGCCCTTGATGAACGCTTTGATTTCTTAAAAGCCACAGAGGGCGCCTTAATCTATCTGAAAAAACTCCACGAAGAGTTTGGAAGCTGGATCCTTGCGATGGCAGCTTACAATGCCGGAGAGAACCGGGTGAGAAAGGAGATCGATTTTCAAAAGACGAGGAACTACTTCCACCTCGCTCTTCCTACAGAGACGGAGCGATATGTCTATAAGATTGCCGTGGCCAAAATGATTTTTTCTGATCCAACGCGTTACGGGTTTGATCTTGAAGATCACGAACGATATCCTCCTCTCTTGTTCGAAAGGGTCCAACTGGATTTGAAGCAGCCCCTTCCCATCTTGGAGGTCGCTATGGCACTTGGATACTATTATAAAGAGGTCAAAGAGATGAACCCTCACTTATTAGAAGAGGTGATTCCTGCAGGAGCCCAGTTTCTTCACCTCCCTTCAGGAGAGGTGGAACGATTCTGGAAGTTTTTATCTGATTGGGAAAAGGCTCTTGAGTCAAAGTGAGGGGGTCTTGATGGAGCGATCGACCGTATGCATTTTTTGTTGAAATTGTCCAGAAAAAAGAATATTCTTACCCCAGAGGAAGAGAGTGATTTCCATGGAACAGGAACGAATATTAATTGTTGATGATGAGGCGCTTGTTCTGGATATGGTCGCCTCCTATGTGACGGCAATCGGTTTTGAAGTCAAAACAGCCACCAATGGGGTGGAAGCTCTGGAACGCTTAAGGAAGGAACCTTTTTCCATCTTGATCACCGATATCAAAATGCCTGAGATGGACGGATTTGAATTGATGAGAGCCGTCCGAATGGAATTTCCGGAGATCCATATGATTGCCATGACAGGCCATGGCGCTTCCTACACCTTTACCGATGTCGTCGAATGCGGCGCCACAGATTATGTCTCTAAACCTTTCTCACTCGACGAGGTGAGGGCAAAGTTAAGTCGCGTCAATCGTGAGAAAGGACTCCTCAGGGATTTAAAACAAAAAACGCTGGAGCTGGAGAAAGCGAATGAAGATCTCAGGCGGCTCGATAACCTGAAATCGATCTTCGTATCGAGTGTCTCCCATGAGTTGCGGACTCCCCTGACGGTGATCAAGGAGTTTATTTCCCTGATGCTTGAAGGCCATGGGGGATCGCTCACAGAGTCTCAGAGAGAATATTTAGGCATTGCCCACAAAAACATTTTAAGGTTGACCAACCTGATTGATACCTTGCTTGACTTTTCGAGGATCGAATCCGGAAAAGGGCTGCAGTTAAAATTTGAACCTGCCCGTCTGACAGAGGTGGTGGAAGATGCTTCCATGACACTGAATCAAGCTCTTGAGGAGAAGCGCCTTGTTCTGGAGAGCCACCTCGATCCGGAAATGCCTCAGGTTTTGGTCGATCGGAATCGACTGGTGGAGGTTTTTATCAATCTCATCAATAACAGCATTAAATTTACTCCTGCCGGAGGCAAAATCAGCATTGACACAAGGGGGCTCAGTGAGAAGAGGGATTATTTAAAAGTGGTGGTCAGCGATACAGGCATCGGCATTCCTTCGGAAGATTTGCCCAATGTATTTAACCGATTCTATCAAGGACAGAACACGGGCATCTCGATGGGGGCAGGGCTCGGGCTGGCCATCACCAAAGAGATCATCGAGGGACATCAGGGGAGTATTCAGGCGGAAAGCCGGTTAGGAAGTGGAACATCCTTCGTGTTTACACTTCCCCTTCTGAATGTCACGAACATTTTTCAACTGATCATTCAGCCCATGCTGGACGAAGCCGAAAAGAACGGACTTCCCTTTTCAGTGATTCGGGTCAAGTTCTGGGATGCGCGAATGAAGCGAGAGATGATTTTGAGCCATGAGACATGGGGCAGTGTTAAATATGCCCTTCAGAAAATGGTCCGATCGGTCGACGTGGTGGTTCCTTTTTCCAATTACCTCATCTATCTCTTCTCTTTTATTGATCAAAAGCTTGCTCAGGAGATCGGGGAAAGGATCGAGGTGAAACTGACTCAGGGAGGATATGTCCCTAAGGGAACGGAGATCCAGTTCAAGACTTATACTTATCCGCAGGAAGTCGATTCGAAAGAGGAATTTTTAAAGGGCTGCCGTCAGCTCATCAAAAACGAATAAGTCTTCTCAAAAGGAGTTGGCCCAAATCCTTTCCTTCCTTCTCCGGGTGTTGCTTCTCATTGAGTTCAATGAGAAAAGGGGAAAGGAAAAAGAGGAGGATCCTATCCAATGAAGCCCTTCTCTTACCTCATCTTGATTTTCATCTTCTTCATAGGGGGATGCCCTCAGAAACCCCCTTCCTCGGAGGTCAAATCGAAGGCATTGCAGAGTCCAAAGGTGGTCATCGAAAAGGAGAAGATGGAGAGAGAAGAGCCTCTGCCGCCGGAGGTGAAAATCAAGCTCAAAAGGGATGGTAAAGATAACTATTCCTGGGAAATCAGCGGCTCGGATGTCCATCAGGTCTTAAAAGTGAACGAAGCCTTGAAGAAAAAGTTGGGCGGTGAGCCTGCAAAGTGAATGTTTGAAAAGGAAGAAATGAGAGCATGGGAAAAAAGTTCGCTTCGTCCCCTTTTGAGCGGATGGTCCATGCCGATCCACCTTGAAAAGATGGTACGTTTGGGTAAAGAAGGAGGAGAACTCTAAGATGGATTCCTATCTTGAACAGATTCTGAAAGAATTCCCAACGGGTATTGGCATTGCGATTTTAGTTTTTTTGGGGATTCTCCTTGTCATTTGGCTTCTCCTGCCCCTCTGGGTCTTATTTATCCAATGGAATACGGGCAAGATCAGAGATGAAATACGGAGACTTGCTGATCAGTTCGAACAGGGAGCCTGGGATGGAAAAGGGAAGCAGTCTTCCGGGCCAAGGGATTAAGACCTTCTCTCTCTTATGCTTTCTTTTTCTTTTTGTCTCGCTGGCCTCTTCTGAACGCCTTCAGAAGATTCCCCTCTACATCAAAGGGAAAGAGATTCAGGTAGAAGTGGCGAAAACGCCGGAGGAGAGAGCTATGGGACTGATGGGCAGAAAGCATCTGGGGCAGGAAGAGGGGATGCTCTTTATTTTTGAAGAAGAGGGATACCATAGTTTCTGGATGAAAAATACCTTCATTCCCCTCAGCATTGCCTTCATTGACAGGGCGGGACAGATTATTCACATTGTGGATATGAAACCGCTTACCCTCACTTCTCATCGTCCACCCAGACCAATCCTCTATGCCCTCGAGATGAATCAAGGCTGGTTTTCAAAGAATAGAATCAAGGTAGGAGATGTGGTGAGGTTCTCTAAATAATACCATTCAAAGGGAACGGAAACGTTTCCTCTTTCTTGGACTCAAAGGTCTTCTGAACCCTGATCCATTCAGGCCTCGCCAGTCCAGCAATAGAGACAGAGTTTCTCCCGGGGAAGCCCAATGGCTTCTACCATATCATCAATATTTTGGTATTTCAGGGTAGTTGCCCCCAGTTCCCTTCTAATCCAGTCTACCATTCGTTTGTATTTTGGGGTCCTGGGATCTGTATAATCTCTGACATCCTCAATTTCTCTTCCCTCAAGGGTTCGAATGGCCTTACGTGCCACCAATTCCTGTATGGATCGAGTTGAAAGGGCAAACCGACAGGGAAACATCAAAGGGGGACAGGCTGGTCGAATATGGACTTCCCTGGCACCACATTCCCAAAGTTTTTTGATGGTATAGTTTTTCAGCTGGGTTCCCCGGACAATCGAATCCTCGCAGAGGACAATCCGGTTGCCACAGATAACTTCTTTGACAGGAATGAGCTTCATCGTTGCAACCAGGTCTCGGATTTCCTGAGAAGGAGGGGTATAACTTCTCCCATATCCTGGCGTATATTTCACTAAAGGCCTTCGGTAGGGGATTCCGGATTCCATGGCATAGCCAATGGCATGTCCTACACCCGAATCCGGGACGCCTGCAACGAGGTCGGCTTTGATCGTGTCATTCTTTGCCAGGGATCGACCGCATCGCTCTCTGACGAGTTCCACGCTGATGCCCTCATAACTTGAAGCAGGATATCCGGTGTAGATCCACAAAAAGGCACAGATCTGGTTCTTCTTTTTACCCGGGACCTTCTCTTCCAATCCAGACTTACCGAGAAAGACGATTTCTCCCGGGTCAAGGTATTTTTTGATCCGGAATCCCAGGTTGAGAAAGGAGCACGTCTCTGTAGCGATTGCATACTCTCCATCTCTTTCGCCAATCACAAGCGGGGTTCTTCCCAGGCGATCCCGAGCAGCCAGGATCCCCACTTTTTTAAGGAGGAGGAGGGAGGCAGACCCTTTGATTCTGTCATATACTCCTTCAATGCCTTCCAGAAGGGTTTGGCCACGGGTGATCAGTTTCGCAACCAATTCAACGGAGTTCAATCCCCGATGGGACATCTCGCCAAAGGTTTCTCCTTCTTTGAGGAGCTCTGAGCCCAATTCATCGATATTTTCAATCAACCCGGCCATAACGATGGCAAAGGTGCCGAATTTTGATCCAATGATCAGTGGTTGGGGGTCTCGATCGCTGATGACACCAATGCCGAGGTTCCCTTTCATCTCCTTATATTCATCAAAGAATTTTGATTTAAATTGGGATTTGCTGATATCATGGATGGAACGATGGAACTGTTTTCCGAAAACGGCCATGCCTCCGTATTCGGTCCCCATGTGGGAGTGATAGTCGGTTCCATAGAGAAGCATATCCGCACAATTTTTCTTTAAAACAATCCCAAAAAGACCACTCATAAGTCCTCCGATCCCTGAAGCTTTCCAACAATCCCTTAACAGAGAGGTCCCTTCTTGTCAATGACAAACAAGAACCATTCGTAATGCCTCACTCTCCCGTGGTCATTCACCGGCGATGGGGTAGGGAGGTTGTAGAAAATCTTATAGCGGAAACCTCTCATGGTCTGCTGACGACAGGCTGTCCTGCCCATTCCAAAAAGAGGCCAGACATGGAGGAGGGTGACCCTCACCATACTTTATGGTCCGTTGACCGCTTTATAAGATTTTCGGAAACAGACCTGCCCGATTGCCGGATTTTCCCCCGCTTCAGTAAGGCATTACAACCATTCACCATCCCTCCGTGCTCCCTTTCTCAATGGCGAAGGGAAGGCTTTTTCGTTGGAGGGGTTTCAGATGGGGGCTTCCATTGGATAATCAGGGCATCCTCGTTTCCGTAATAGTTCGGGGCGACGCCCATCAAGCGGAATCCCATTCGTAAATAGAATGCCTGCGCTCCAAGGTTACTCTTTCTGACCTCTGCACGAAGCAGCCGGAGATGGGGCGTCTCCATAGCCTGACGGAGCAGTGCACGACCGATTCCTTTCCTTCGATACTCAGGGAGGACGGCCAGGGAGATGATATGCCCTTCAGGAGAGAAGATGATGTAGCCCAAAATTTCTTCATCCTCCCTGGCGCTTGTTCCTGTATAGACCAGGAAGGATTGAGGGTAAAGGGCATGGAGGTGGATGAAGGTCATTCGGTCATAAGGCGATTTTGGAAAAGAAGAATGCTCTATCTTCAGAATCGCCTTCAGATCATCAAGGGAGAAGGGGCGGATCATAGAGTCTTCTTTGTCCCGGAGATGATGGAGACAACGCCTCCAGTCAGATGTTTGGATGAGATCTGTTGCAATCCGGAAGCCATCATCAGTTTCTCATAATCCTGTGTCGATTGGAACTGAAGGACTGAATCGGGAAGATAGGCATAGGCATTTCGGTCTCCCGAAATCCAGCCTCCCACTCTGGGTAGAATCTCTTTAAAATAGAAGGGATAAACCTTTTTCATCAGCCCTTTTGATGGCAGGGTAAACTCGAGCACGACGACTTTCCCACCCGGTTTGACCACTCGGACCATTTCAGAGAGGGCTTGCCCTTTTTGCGGAATGTTTCTCAAACCGAAAGCGATCATCAGACCGTTGAAGGTGTTATCGCGAAAAGGGAGATCAAGGGCATCTCCAAGACCAAGGGCCGTATTCTCCAGGAGGTTCCGTTTCAAAAGCTTTTGGTGAGCCCTCCTGATCATTGGTTCTGAAAAGTCGAGACCAAAGACCTTTCGTTGGCCATTCCCCTGTCGGACCATTTCAATCATCACATCTCCCGTGCCAGTGGCAATATCGAGCAGCCAACCCTGGCGCCCGTCCAATTCGCGCACTGCCATCTTTCTCCAGTAGATGTCCCTCCGCATACTGAGAAGATGGTTGAGAAAATCGTAAGTGGGGGCGATGTTGTTAAAGAGAGTCCGCACGGATTCAGGATGCAGGGAATAGGGTTTCATTAAAAAAATTATAGCAGAAGAGGCTCGGGAGGGCAATTGACAAGCCCTTTTGTAAAAAGTAAAATAGTTCCCAAAACCTTCATTCGAAGGCAGAATCCCCTTTCAGATTAGAAGATTTGTTTCTTCAGGCAAAAGAGTCGCATGACAGAGAAACTCCCTCTTGCGCTGAACTTCTTTTGGCTGTTTTTATATCATCCATTCGAACTTCTTCATTGGGAATCATGACGAAGGCAAAAGGGCTACTATTCTTCCTTATGATTTCATTCTTAGGGGCAGATTCCACCTTCGGAGAAATGTATCAATGGGTGGATGAAAAGGGAACGCTCCATTTTGCTGACGACCTGACCAAGGTTCCTGAAAAGTACCGTTCTTCAACGGAAAAGAGAAAAATGCCAAAAGAGATGAGAGAGACCTTCCCCACCAGAATGTTGGAGGAACCCAAAACGGATCCTGCCATTTCTTCTTCACCGAAACCTAACGAACTTAGAGGATATGAGGTTTCACTCATACGCCGACAGGATGTTTGGCTGACGGAAGTGGTTCTGAATGGAAGGGTGAGACACTATTTCGTTGTGGATACAGGAGCGAGCTTTACGCTTATCAGTCGGCAGATGGCCAATGAATTAGGGATTGTTATCGGTGAAACGACTCCTTTTATCCGGGTTGCCAGCGTGAGCGATGTGATCCTCACTCCTCTGGTCACCCTCAGCTCAGTGCGGGTGGGGGACGCAGAGGTCGGGGGGGTGGAGGCACTGGTCTATAATATGCCTTCTTATCAGGGGCTTCTTGGAAATTCTTTCCTCAACAAATTCAAAGTGGTGATCGATTCTCTCCACGGGAAAATGACCCTCTTTTCCTTCCAGGGGGTTCCTTCCCCGGAACGGCCCGGGGGATACAGCCGGGATTACTGGGTGGGCCAGTTTCGGTTTTATCACCGGAATCTGGAGGAGCTGAGAGGGCTCAAAGCCTCCTATGAACAGCGAGGGCATCGAGAGGAGCTAAGGCGGATTAACAATGCCATCCGTTATTTTGAGAATCAGTTAAGTGACCTGGAGCGGCGGGCTTCTTTTGCTGGAGTACCGAGAAACTGGAGAGAATAGCCCCACTGTCATACAGTGGAGAAATTCTAAATTCGAAGCACGCAATCCGATACAAGCACGAATGGTCAAAATCTAAATACCCTAAACAGAAAGGTTTTCGAATTTTGGAATTGTTTCGAATTTCGTAATCCGGATTTCGGATTTGCCTGGCAAAGCCAGGGTTAGGGTGTATAGAGGACCACGAGGAGTTTGGACTCTTCGTCGGACACATTGCGAAGTTTATGGGGGATGCCCGAATCGAAATGGAGGGTTTCCCCTTTTTTGAGATGGTTCTCATGATCACCAACTCGAACCTCCACTTCTCCTTTTAGGACATAGATAAACTCCTCTCCATCATGTCGGTATTCGACCATTCGATGGTCCTGTTTGGGATCGATGGTGACCAAGAAGGCTTTCATATGTTTGGACTCAGCGTCCGGAGTAAGCGTCTTGTAGGAATAAGCCTGGGTCCTTTTGTAGAAACTCTCTTTTCTCTTCCTGGCAAGGGCTTCCTGTTCCTCAGCAGAGAGAAAAGAACCGGAGTCGATCGAGAGGGCTTTGGAGATCTGAATGACGGCTGATACCGGTGGGATGATCTTTCCCTCTTCAATCTCCTTCAGATAACGATTGGAAAGCCCCGTTTTGTTAGCAAGGGTTTCAAAGGACATCTTTCGCAGTTGTCGAAGTTGTTTCATCTTCGCTCCAAACGATTTTTCATCCACCTTCTTTGTCGCCATAGATCCTCCAGACGAACGATTTGGGCTATATATAGGTTCTATTATAATCACAATTCGATTGATTGCAACTTAATTTTTCAGGTGGTTCATGGCCGAGGAGAGGCGATGTCTTTCCTAAGATGTTATCGGAGGTGGCTTCAAAAGCTATCTGTGTCGTATTGACATGTCTCAAAAAACGGTATATTGAATCCACATCCACAACCATAAGATAAGGGGGAAGCCATGGGACAGAGTGATGTCGTGGTAGTGAGTGCGGTGCGAACGCCTTTTGGGAAATTCGGAGGGGCACTCAAAGATATTCCTTCGATCGACCTCGGAGCGATGGTGATCCGAGAGGTCCTTGAGAGAGTCCATGTTAGAGGAGAGGAGGTAGAGGAGACTTATTATGGGGTCGCCGTTCCAGGAGAAGTGGGCCTGGAGACAGATGTCCCTGCGAGACAGGCAACCCTCAAGGCAGGGATGCCGGGTGACTCCATTTCGATCACACTGGATCGTGCCTGCTGTTCTTCGATGGCGGCAGTGAGGCTGGGATACAGAGCGATCAAAGCAGGGGAGATTGAAATTGCGTTGGGGGTAGGGGCCGAAAATATGAGCCGGACCCCTCTTATTGTTCCACCTTATGTCCGATGGGGAAGCCGGCTGGGCAACATCGAATTGTGGGATGGCCTTTTTGGATTGGGATATAAGGGATTTAACCCGGTTTCTGTCGATACAGGTGAGGTTGCTCTTGAGTACGGCGTCACCCGGGAAGATCAGGATCGGTGGGCTTATGGAAGTCAGATGAAGTATGCCAGGGCTTTTAAGGAAGGAAAGTTTAAAATAGGCGAAGAGTTGATGCGGGTTGAGATTCCTCAGGGGAAAAGGCCCCCCATTCTTTTAGAACAGGACGAGTTCCCGAAACCGGATACCACACTGGAAAAACTTTCCAAATTGCCGACCGTCTATGGAAGTCCAACGGTGACCGCAGGAAATGCACCCGGCCTCGACACAGGTGCCTCTGCCATCCTGATCATGAGTGAGAAGAAGGCGAAAGAGAAAGGACTCCAGCCATTGGCAAAGATCGTCTCTATGATCGCGACGGCCACCGCTCCGAGATTGATTGCCGCCATCCCAGGCTTTACCATTCAAAAAGCTCTTGAGAAAGCCGATCTCAAGATGAGCCAGATCGATCTGATCGAGATCAATGAAGCCTTCGCCGCCATGCCCCTCGTGAGTGCAAAGATTCTGGCGAACGGCGATCCTGAACAGATGAGATCGATCTTAGAGAAGACGAATGTGAATGGTGGGGCCATTGCCATTGGCCACCCCGTGGGCGCAAGCGGGGCAAGAATCTTGATGACCCTGATCTATGAACTGAGAAGAAGAGGGGGCGGAATCGGCGTGGCTTCCATCTGTGGGGGATTAGCCCAGGGGGAAGGGGCCATCGTTCAGGTGGAGAGAACGTGAGTGACCTCTCTTTCATCCATCACAAGACCCCTCCCCTATGGTGAAGGCAACAGGAACTAATAAACCAAATAAGTTTTTTGGTTTATATCGAAACCCCATTTTATTCACTGGGGGAAATCCTCCTTCTCTTACAAAGCATTTCCCTCCAAAAGATGATAAAATATCCATAAAAATCAGAATGATATGAAATTTTCATTTTTAGAAAATATCAGAAGATCATTTCATCTGTCTCTTAGGAAAATAAAAAACACTTGACAGAAAAATGAGGGCTATGATAAAAAACTTAAAACAGAAATAGTTTTCTGGTAATTTCATGGGTCAGGAAGCCATTAGATCGCCCTTACCCGTTATCCTCACTCCAAAGGAGAAAGGCAGGGAGGGTGATCGTTTTCTATAGGTTATGGAATCGGAGAAGAGGGCTCAGATTTTAAGTCTTGCCAAAAAGAGGTTTGAGCGTTTTGGTTTTAACAAGACGACCGTGGATGAAATTGCCAGAGACTCCGGCATTTCAAAGCGGACCTTGTATCAAGAGTTTGAAAACAAGGAAAAGATCCTTGAAGAGCTTCTCATGTTCGAAGCCCTCTCTGTGCGGAAGGCTATTTTAAACCAGATCAGCAAGATTGCCAATCCGGCAGAAAAACTTCAGACCTATGTCCGATTGTCCAACAAGTACCTTGAACAAAATCCCTTTATTGTCAATGTTCTGAATGATGAATCAGGGTTTTATGCTCCCTTTCTCAAAGAGAAACCCCACATCATTGAAACAGGGATCGAAGAGATTTTCGCCTCAATTTTAAAAGAGGGAATCGAGAAGGGCGTTTTTCGGAAGATGGATGTGAAGGTCGTTGCCCACTGCCTCTTTCTTTTATTTAAAGGGTTTACTTATGGCAGGCATCCAGCCAATCCTTCCTTCGGGGCGAACCAGATCAATGAGTTCATCCTTTTTATGATGAGCGGGGTGGGGGTGAAATCGTAAGATGAACCATGATACGATATTCGATCCGATACCGGTCAAGGGGTCCAGTTCATTTGATTCATATGACGAGTCGGATCCTGGGGATTCCTGTTTTTAAAGTGATTGCCTATTATGTGGATGGACTTCTCATTGATACCGGGTTTGCAAGATGTCGGCAAGGGTTCCTGAAAGTGTGTGATCAACTCCCAACGCTTAAGGCCGTGGTCAACACGCATCACCATGAGGATCATACGGGGAACAATGACTGGATCACGAAAAAGTTTGGAATCGTTCCCATGGGGCACTCAAAGGCGATCTCTTATATGACAGCTCCTTCAAATTGGATCAAATGTTATCGCCGATTCGTCTGGGGGACACCTGCTCCATCAGAGATGGTTGAGATCGATTCAGAGCTCACAACAGACCACTATCGTTTTTTAGTGATTCCCACACCGGGTCATTCCGATGATCACCTCTGCCTCTTTGAACCTGAAGAGGGCTGGTTGTTTTCGGGCGACCTCTTTCTGAACGAAGAGGTAAGATATACGCGAGAGGATGAAGATGTTCAGGCCCTTCTCGATTCGTTGAAAAGGATTGCCGACCTCAAACCCCGTCTGATGTTCTGCTCTTTTAGCGGCGTTATCGAACAACCCGAAATGGCTCTTCAGAGGAAGATCCATTTTCTCGAACATATCCGTAAGAGCGTTGAAGAAGGTCTGAACCAGGGGCTTTCCCCTCGGGAGATTCGGAAGAAACTTCTCGGACCAGGAGATCGATTCTACTGGATCACGGCAGGGCAGATCTCAAAAAGGAATACCATTCGAGCTTTTTTAAATAGAAGGGGAAGGGTTTGCGGCGACGATGCCAGTGTCGATCACCCGGGGTAAGGTATCCTCTCTTTTTGTTCCATTGCCCCGGTCCTTATCGATAACCGAAACGCTATCTGTCGGCAGGCAGAGGTATCGTATCCATTACCTTCTCGACAAAATTTTTGAATGTTCCCCTCACCCGTTCCCGCTCCTCCGTCGAGGAGAGGGAGGAAGTGGGGGAGGAAAGGGGTAGAGCGATGAAGCAGAAGATTAGAAAGGCAGCTGTTTTAGGAGCAGGTGTTATGGGAAGCGCGATTGCGGCCCACTTCGCCAATGTCGGGATTCCGTCCTTTCTTCTCGATATTGTCCCCTCTGAGCTCAATGAGGCGGAGAAGAAGAAAGGATTGACTCCAGAAAGTCCAGAATTTAGAAATCGCTTCTCTCTTCAGGGAAAGAAGAACATCCAGGAGGCAAAACCCGCTCCGCTTTACCTGAAAGAGGACGCAGAGTTGATCACCGTAGGCAACTTTGAAGATCATCTCTCCTGGATATCCCAGGCCGATTGGGTCATTGAGGTGGTTGTTGAAAATTTGCATTTGAAGCGAGAGCTCTTCAAAAAAGTCCTTCCCTTTTTGAAAGAGGAAGCGGTGGTCAGCTCCAATACTTCAGGCATCTCCATTCAGAAGATGTGCGAAGGATTATCAGGAGGCTTTGAGGAGCGGTTTTTAGGGACCCATTTTTTCAACCCTCCTCGTTACATGAAACTTCTTGAAATCATTCCTGCTCGGTCCACTTCCAAAGCCATCATCCATCAGATGGCAGAGATCGGGGAGAAGGTTTTGGGAAAAGGGATTGTGTTTGCCAAAGATACCCCTAATTTCATCGGAAATCGGATCGGCGCCTTTGCAGGCGCTGTCACCATCCGGACCGCCATGGAGGAGGGTTATCTGATCGAGGAGATTGATCAGATCACCGGACCGGCCATTGGAAGAACCAAATTGGCGACCTTCAAACTCGCCGATCTGGTAGGACTCGACGTGATGTCCCACGTCTCTAAAAATCTCTACGAAAGTCTTCCCGAAGGCAAGGAGAAGGACTATTTTAAACCCTCTCGGGTGATCGAACAGATGATCAAAAACCAGTGGTTGGGTCAGAAGACCAAACAGGGGTTTTATAAACGGGTGAAAGGGGAAGGGAAAGACGAAACCCTCGTCCTCGATTTTGAAAAGATGGAATATCGGCCTCAAAAGAAGGTGACCTTTGCTTCCGTTGAGGCGAGTAAAAATATCGACGATGTCAGAGAGCGGATCAAGGCAATGGTCACCAACCCTGACCGGGGAGGCCAGTTTGCGTGGAAGATTCTGAAAAGAACGTTTCTCTATGCGGCCGAGAAGGTCCCTGAGATTTCGGATGATATCGTCAATATCGATCGAGCGATGAGATGGGGATATAACTGGGAATTGGGACCTTTTGAACAATGGGATGCCATTGGATTGAAGTCGTCGGTTCAGAGAATGGAGAAGGAGGGAGAGACGATCCCCCCCCTCGTCGAACGACTTCTCAGCAAGGGGTATGCCTCTTTTTATGAGAAGAGAGATGGCCATGTTTCCTACTTTGACTTTGGAACGGCCCAATATCAGATCCTTGAAGAAAAGCCGGAGATCATTCTTTTACCCAGTCTGAAGGAAAGGAACAGAACGGTTCTTTCAAACCCGGGAGCCAGCCTGATTGATCTGGGGGATGGGGTGGCATGCCTCGAGTTCCATTCGAAGATGAATTCGATTGGAGCGGATACGGTTCAGATAATACGGGACTCCCTGAAAGAGGTGGAGGGGAAATTCGATGGCATGGTGATCGGAAATCAGGCCGAAAACTTTTCCGTCGGAGCCAATCTGATGCTGATGCTCTTTGAGATCCAGGATGAGAACTGGGAGGATATCGATTTGATGGTAAAGGCCTTTCAGGATGTGTTGATGGCCGTCAAATATTTTGAAAAACCTGTCGTGGCTGCTCCCTTCGGGATGACACTTGCTGGAGGATGCGAAATCTGCCTCGCCTGCAATGCGGTCCAGGCTGCGGCTGAGACCTATATGGGGCTTGTGGAGGTAGGAGTGGGTTTGATCCCGGCAGGGGGAGGAACGAAAGAGATGCTTCTGCGGTCGATGGAGCCCATTCCTCAAGATATGGAGGTGGATTATCTTCCCTTTGTGCGGCGAGCCTTTGAAACGGTTGCGATGGCTAAAGTTTCGACGAGTGCCAAAGAGGCACAGAAATTGGGCTATCTCCGCGCAACGGACCGCATTTCCATCAATCGAGATTATCTCCTTCACGATGCCAAGGAGACCGTTTTACGGATGATCAAAGAAAATTACCGGCCCCCCAGACCGAAGAAGATCAAGGCGATGGGGGAGCGAGGCCTTGCTCTGATGAAGATGGGCCTTTTCTATATGAGGGAAGGCGGATATATCAGTGCCTATGATGAGCATGTGGCCAGAAAGATTGCTTATGTGATGTCCGGCGGCAATCTGCCGGATGGCACGGAGGTGACCGAACAATATCTTCTGGATCTCGAACGGGAAGCCTTTTTAAGCCTTTGTGGCGAGACGAAGACGCAAGAACGAATCGAATATATGTTGAAGAAGGGGAAACCACTTCGGAACTGATCCATGCAAAGTGTAAAATGAATCATTCCATATGATCCAAGTTTTTAAAATTATTTTTGCTCATGTTTCACTTCCCATTTAGCAATGAGCAATGATTTTTTGAAGGGAGGTTTTTATGAGAGAAGCGGTGGTGGTATCAGCAGTCAGGACAGCGGTGGGCAAAGCTCCGCGAGGGATGTTGAAGGATACGAGACCAGATGACGTTGGGGCAATCGTCATCCGCGAGGCATTAGCACGCGTGCCAGGATTGAGGGCAGAGGACGTGGAGGACATCGTGATCGGTTGTGCTTTTCCGGAATCGGATCAGGGACTCAATCTTGCCAGAGTCTTAGCCATGAGAGCAGGCTTTCCCTACACCGTTCCGGGACAGACGGTCAATCGTTTCTGCTCCTCAGGTCTTCAGGCGATTGCCACAGCGGCTTACGAGATCATGGTGGGAGCAACGGATGTGATGATTGCCGGAGGTGTGGAGTTTATGAGCCAGGTGCCGATCATGGGGTTGACTCCTTCTCCCAATCCCTATCTGGTTGATCACAATCCCCAGGTGTACACCTCGATGGGGCTCACAGCAGAGAATGTGGCAGAGCAGTTTCATATCACAAGAGAAGAACAGGACCGTTTCGCCCTTGCCAGCCACCAGAAAGCGGCGAAGGCGATTAAAGAAGGGAAGTTTAAGGAGGAGATCGTTCCCATCCTTGCTAAGGTGAAAGAGATCAGGGAGGATGGATCGGTTGTGGTCAAAGAGGTCCTCTTTGATACGGATGAAGGCGTTCGATATGATGCCTCCTTAGAGGGGATGGCATCCCTTAAGCCGGTCTTTAAAGCCAGAGGCACGGTAACGGCGGGCAATTCTTCTCAGACGAGTGATGGCGCGGCAGCCCTCGTTCTCATGTCAAGGGAGAAGGCAGAGGCCATGGGACTGAAACCAATGGCCGTCTTCCGTGGTTTTGCTGTGGCTGGTGTTCCCCCTGAAGTGATGGGGATTGGCCCTGCCTATGCCATTCCAAAGGTATTGAAAAAGACGGGTCTCCAATTAAGAGATATTGGGCTGATTGAGTTAAACGAAGCCTTTGCCTCCCAGGCTTTTTATGTGATCAGGGAATTAGGTCTTCCTCTCGATATCGTCAATGTCAATGGGGGGGCAATCGCTATGGGGCACCCTCTTGGTTGCACGGGGGCTAAATTGACCACGACCCTGCTCTACGAAATGAAACGGAGAAATGTCCGATTCGGCCTGGTCTCCATGTGTATCGGAGGAGGCATGGGCGCTGCCGGAATCTTTGAAAAAATAGATTAGCAATTATCAATTGGCAATGGTCAGTTATCCATGAAAAAATGGATCTGTTTAACAGGAATTTCTCATTGAACATTGATGACCATTGGTAATTGCCCATTGATCATTAATCTTTTTAAGAGAGGAGGTTTTTATGGAAGGATTGATGAAGGGGGGAGCATTTTTATTGGAGTCCATTTCGCCTCAGGAGGTTTTTACTCCAGAAGAGTTTACCGAGGAACAGAGATTAATTGGAAAGGCGGCATCGGAATTCGTGGAAGGGGAACTCGATCCGTTGAAGGACGAGATTGAAACCCAGAAGGAAGGACTTCTGCCGAGCCTCCTCCGGAAGGCAGGAGAACTTGGTTTCTTATCTGGAGATATCCCCGAAGAGTATGAGGGGCAGGCTTTGGACAAAGTGAGTGTCATTATGCTTATGGAGAAGCTGGCTCAGGGTGGGGGATCTTTTATGACGGCTTATGCTGTGCATACCGGTATTGGTTCCTTACCGATCATCTTCTTTGGAAATAAGGATCAGAAAAAACGTTACCTGCCTAAAATCGCCTCTGGAGAGATGATCACAGCCTATGCCTTGACCGAACCCGAGGCAGGGTCGGATGCTCTGAATGCGAAGACAACGGCCGTGCTGAGCCCGGATGGGAAATATTATCTCCTCAATGGACAGAAGCAGTTCATTTCCAATGCAGGGTTCGCCGACCTATTTGTCACGTATGCCAAAGTCGATGGGACGAAGTTCACCTCCTTCATCGTGGAGAGACATTTTGAGGGCGTATCGCTTGATGAAGAAGAAAATAAGATGGGGATGAAGGGTTCTTCAACCCGAAGTGTCATCTTTTCTGATGCCAAAGTTCCGGTGGAGAATGTTTTGGGAGAGATCGGGAAGGGCCATATCGTGGCTTTCAATACCCTCAATATTGGCCGCTTTAAACTGGGAGGAGGATGTCTCGGGTCATCCAAATTTGCCCTTCAGGATGCGGTGGGCTATGCCAAACAGAGAATTCAGTTCGGAAGGCCTATTGCAGAGTTCGGCTTGATCAAACATAAGATTGCGGAAATGGCTATCCGGACCTTCACCACAGAGAGCATGGTCTATCGAACGGCGGCGATGGTGGACCGGATTCTCCAGAAGATCGATCACAATGCCGAAGATGTTGGCATTCAGATGGCCAGCGGGATTGAGGAATACGCCATCGAGGATTCGATCAATAAGGTCTATTCATCAGAGATGCTGGATTACATCGTGGATGAGGCGCTTCAAATCCACGGGGGGTATGGATATATTCATGATTATGCGATCGAACGGGGGTACCGCGATTCCCGGATCAATCGGATTTGGGAAGGAACGAATGAGATCAATCGTCTTCTCATCGTCGATATGTTGACGAAGCGAGCCATGAAAGGCAGGCTCCCGGTTCTGGCCGCTGCTCAGAAAGTGGCAGGGGAACTTCTCAGTTTACGGCCAAAGGTCGAGACCGACGATGGAAAACTCACGTTGCAGAAAGAGATGGTCGAGATAGCAAAGAAGATTGGCCTTCTGGTGGCTGGGGCAGCTGTGCAGAAATATATGGCCAAATTGGCAGAGGAGCAGGAAATCCTGGCCATGATCAGCGATATCATCATCGAAGTCTTTGCCATGGAAAGTGCCCTCCTCAGGGCGTTGAAGACGATGGAAAAGTTCGGGGATGAGAAAGCCGAGATTCAGAAAGCGATGGCGAAGGTCTATGTGAATGACGGTTTTAATCGAGTCGAAGGATTTGCCAAACAGGCGCTTTCAGCCATCGCTGAAGGGGATACGCTCCGAACCCAGTTGTCTGCTTTAAAGAAGCTCACTCGATTCACTCCGGTCAATTGCGTTGCCCTAAGACGCACCATTGCTGATTATGTGATCAAGGTAGGAAAATACCCCTTTTGAAAATTTTCGGGTATGAAAGCGTCATCTCTCCGATGTATCCTTCCCATCCCTCTTTTGAAGAGAGATGGGATTTTTTTTAATGAAAGGCGAAGGGACACTGGACCCTATCATGAAGATCCTCTTACTTCAGCTTCCCCTTCAGGGGCACGACTTTTTCTTCAGCCATGAGAATATCCCCCTTGCATCGGCGGGCCTTGCACTCATCGCCCGGGAAGCAGGATTCGACGCTGAGGTGATGCCCGAACCTTTGATGAGCTATGGAAATGATCAATCTCTTCTGAAATATATCAGGGAAACGCAACCCGATGTGGTCGGGATGAGCTGTTACCTCTGGAACGTCGAGCGCTCTCTGTTTATGGCTCGAGAGATCAAGAAAGAGCTTCCCTCCTGTGTGATGATTCTGGGCGGGCCCGAAATCACACCCGACAACCGATTTCTTCTGAAACACCCGAATTTTGATATGGGAGTGGTGGGAGAGGGAGAGGGGACCTGGAAAGCCCTCCTGAGATCCCTTTTCGATCCTACCGGTATGGAGGGGTTACTGATACCCGATAGAGGGGGCAGATGGCATTTTACGGGATTTTCTTCTTCCCAGATGGATCTCCGGCAACTTCCCTCTCCCTTCCTCAAAGGTGTTCTTCAAGGCCATCTAAAGGGGGTCTTGTGGATGGAGTCGGTCCGAGGGTGTGTCCAACACTGCACCTATTGTTACTACCATAAGAGATTCTCCGGCATCAAGCCATTCCCATCCACTCGCATACTTCAAGAAATTGAAATGGCAAGAGAGAAAGGCATTCGAGAGGTAGTCTTTCTCGATCCCTGCTGGAATCGACATCCTAAGAGACGAGCCATTCTCGATCGTCTTTTGGAGATCAACAGAGACCGGGCCTTGACGTTTTATGCCGAATGTGACGTTGAAGGGATAGATATCGAAACGGCACGCCTGATGGGCCAGGCCGGTTTTGGCGAGGTGGAGGTGGGCCTCCAGACGATCAAGAAAGAAACCCTTCATCAGATCCATCGGAGATGTGACCCTCATCGATTTCTTGAGAGAGTCCAATTTCTTCGGTCTTCTAACATTGAAGTGATGATCGATCTCATTGCCGGTTTACCAGGAGAGAGGGTTCAGGATATCTTAAAAAGTATCCACTGGGTCCTTGAGCATGACGCCTATGATTCTTTGATGCTCTACCCCCTCAGCCTCCTTCCTTCCACAGAACTTTACCAGTCTTCAAAACGATTGGGATTGCAAGCGATGTTAGACCCTCCTTACCTCATCACACACACTCCTCATTTGAGTGCCGAAGAGATGCACCACGTGTTCGTCGAATATGAAAGGCTGATGGAGGAGGAGATTGCTCCCCTGGAAATGCCCATCGTCTTCGATCATCGAGTGAAAGATCAATCCTTCTTGCAAGGATTATGTGCTCTGGTCCAGTGGCCGTCCTTAAACACAATAGAGAGATTTCCCTCCCTTGAAGATCGGTTGACTTACAGCCTTACCCTTCAAATGGGAAAAGAGGTGATCCATAGGCCTGAAATGTGGTTGCCGATCTTAAAAGACTATTTAAAGAGAAATCCTTTCAGCCTCTTATCCATCGAGGTCCCACAGGAGACATCGTGGAAGCAAGTCCTTCCTCTGTGGAATCTGGCCAGAGAGCATTCCCATCCCGTGGAACGAGACTATACGGTTCCCCATACCCCTTATCGGAGCCTGATCGTCCTTAGCAGATCTCAGGGAGTGATCTGGAAATGGCCTGATCCGAGGGAGTGGACGCCTTTGATTCTTTTTGATGGCCAGAAGATTTCTTACCCGCCGACCTGTCTCGTCATGGCATCGGATGGTTCTATTCCAAGGTGGTTCCAGAAATGGGTTGAAGAACGCTATCCAGCCCCACCCAGGGTTCAAAGGTGGGAATTGCCCGAAGAATAATTTTTGCTCGAGAAGCCTATTTGTGCTTTTGAAGGGAAGGTTCACACGGGGTTTACCCGAGGCGTCAGTGAATTACAGGCCCAGATAAGTTTTCCGCAAGACTTCGTCCTGAAGGAGTTGGTCGCCTGGCCCCTCGGCAATGATTCTTCCTGAGGAAAGGATATAGTTACGAGTTGCCATTTTGAACACGGTGCTCACCTCCTGCTCCACCAGCAGGACGGTGATGCCCGATTGATGGATGCTCAGAATCTTTTGAAAGACTTCTGCTCTTAAGAGGGGGGCAAGCCCTGTGGAGGGCTCATCGATACAGAGCAGTTTTGGCTTGGACATCAATGCCCTGCCTATGGCAAGCATCTGTTGTTCGCCTCCCGAGAGGGTGCCAGAAATCTGATGGGATCGGTCTTTCAATATGGGAAAGAGCTGATAGACATGACTGAGGTTGCCCCGCATTTCGTTTCGGTCTCTGCACAGGTAAGCCCCAGCCATGAGATTGTCGAGCACCGTCATTTCTCGAAATGGCCTTCTCCGTTCCGGACAGTGGATCAGTCCCCGTTTCGCAATCTCATGGGCCGGAATCTGATCGATGCGTTCTCCGTCGAAGATGACCTTTCCTTCCATCACAATGTCACCATGGGCTGACCTTCGCGTAATCTCTCTTTCCCATGCCACCAATCCGGTGATGGCTCTCAGTAGAGTGGATTTGCCTGCTCCATTTGGACCGACCAGACTGACCAGTTCCCCTGTGCGAACGCCCATATTCAAATGGTTAATGAGCATGGCTTTGTCATACCAGACGGAAAGGTTCTCAATGATGAGGAGCACGCTTATACTCCTTCCCGACCAATGTAGGCTTCGATCACCTGAGGATTCTTGATGATTTCCTCGGGTGTTCCACTGGCAATAAGTGTCCCAAAATTGAGGACGATGATCCGATCCACGATCTTCATCAGCCATTGGAGTTTGTGTTCCACAATGATCATGGCGGGTCCCTCACTGTGTAAGCGGCCAAAACGGCCACCTTTATGCAACCGCTTGATCGATTTTGCCATCAGATCAGTTTCAGCCGGACTGAGGCCACCAAAGGGCTCATCGAGAAGAAGCAATTCTGGCTCGGTGGCAATGGCTCGAGCTACCTCCAGCCTTTTCAGATCTCCCTGGGAGAGGGTGGAGGCTCTTTCAAGAGCCATGTCCGAGATGCCTGCAAATTCGAGAGCGTCCATGGCTTTTGCCTCTAAACGCTTGACCCATTCTCCCCTTTTCATGGCGCGAGGAGACAGACAGGAGACCATCACATTCGCAATGATCGGAAGGCGGCGGAAGGGCCTCATATTCTGGAAGGTGCAGGCGATGCCCATATTGACGATGTCCCAGGTTTTTCGACCCACGATCTCCTTTCCCATGAAGCGGATGCTTCCCTCATCCGGTTTCAAGATACCGGTCATCAGCCTTAACAGGGTCGTCTTTCCGGCACCATTTGGCCCGATCAGGCCAAGGATCTGGTCCCTTTCCATGGAGAAAGAGACATGATGAACGGCGCGAAGACCACCGAAGGTTTTGGTGAGGTTTTTGACCTCAAGGAAGGGTTGGGTCATATTAAGCCTCTTCTACCTCCTCTCGCAATTCCCTTCTGGAGACCTTGCCCACATCGGTCTTCGGCAACTCGCCACGAAATTCGATCACTTTGGGTACCTTGTAATGGGCGAGGTTCTCTTTACAGAAATTGATGATTTCCTCTTCAGAAATCTTCCCTCTGGCTTCGCTTTCAAGAACCACATAGGCTTTGATGTATTGACCTACCTTTGGATCGGGTACTCCCACAACACCAGCGGCTTTAATCTGGGGATGCTTGTAAAGAACCTCCTCAACATGCCTGGCAAAGACGGAATATCCTTTATATTTGATCAGGTCTCGTTTTCGATCAAAGAAGTGGAAGTAACCCTCCTCATCCATGCTGACCAGATCACCTGTCCTGAGCCATTTCTCTCCATCGATATCGATCAATGCCTCCCGAGTCCCTTCCTCTCTTTTCCAGTAACCTTTCATAATGTTAGGACCATTGAGGATTAATTCTCCTACTTCATTCGGAGGCAAGAATTGGGTACCATCATGTTCGATGATGGCTGCCTTCACCCCTGGCAGCGGCACGCCAAAGGAGCCCTTTTTGGGCCGGTGGATTGGGCTTCCATGGCTGATGGCGGTCGTTTCTGTCATCCCGTATCCCTCAAAAATCTTTGAGCCGGTTCGTCTCTCCCAAGCCTCGATGGTGGATTCATGAAGCGTATCTGCACCGCAGGCGATCAACTTCAACCGTTTCCAGTTAACCCGATCTGTTTTTTCATATTCCTTCAGGTATTCGAAGAGGGTGGGGACACCGTAGAATGCGGAAGCCCGGTATCGTTCCATGGCGGATAAGATATCATCGATGTCAGGTGTGGTGAAGAGGACCATCGTAAAACCTTGGCAGAGGCTCCCAAGCATCACAACGACCTGGCCATAGATGTGGAAAAAGGGCAGAAAAGCCATGACCAGCTCATTGCCTTCTTCAAAGAAGGGCCAGAAGGCTCTCACTTGTGCCTGAAGGGCAACCATATTGCTGTGCGTGAGGATGGCTGCCTTGGGAAGGCCTGTCGTGCCTCCTGTATAGGGCAGGGCCACAATGTCCTTTTCCGGGTCGATCACGACCTTTGGAGACTGCGGTGGGTATTTCTTGATCAGGTCCTGAAACTGGAGAAGACCTGCTTCCTTGATAAATTTCGGTGTCGGCACATGGAGATCGCTATAGACTTTACCGAGGGCACTCTTTCCTAAAAATTTTTTGAAGGTGGGGAGGTACTCTGCAATGTTGGTTAAGATCACATTCTTTAACCCAATTCCTGTTTTTTCTACGTTTTCATACAGGATATCCTGACAGACTACGGTCTTTGCATCGCTATCCAGCAGTTGATGTTTGATCTCATGGCTGGTGTAAACCGGGCTGATGGGAGTGACTTTTGCACCGGCCTTAAGGGATGCAAAATAAGCGATCACATATTGAGGACAATTTAACAGGTAAAGGGCAACGGTATCTCCCTTTGCCACACCCAAGTTAGAGAGAGCAGCGGCAAAACGATCCACATTTTCCTTGAGTTCCGCATAACTCATCTTTTTGCCATAAAAGATGAGTGCGGTTTTATTCGCATATTTTTCTACTACCTGATCAAAGAGGTCAGGAATGGAGAGAGGTGGAATCTCAACCGTTTCTGGTACGCCCTGAGGATAATGCTGAAGCCAGGGCTTTCTGGCATAGATCTCTTTTGGATTCATAATGGTTCCTCACTCTTTAATCCAAAGATGCCGTACAGATACGGCAGGTTTCGCGGAAAGCCACATTTCTGATTTTACACCGTGGACACTCCTTCTCGGTTTTATCCCTCAACCACCTGAAGAGCCCATCGGGCATGTAGAGCAGAATGAACAGGACGATACAGGCAAACATCAGGATTCGGTAGTCCTGCCAAAAACGTAAAACTTCCATCAGAGGAAAGAGAACGAATACTCCCCCAACTGGGCCATAGATCGTTGCCATGCCGCCGAAGATCGCCCAGATGACGACCTGAAAAGAGAGCGAGACTTCAAGGGTGGAGGGACCGGCGACTCGCATAAAATGGGCATAGAGTCCGCCAGAGATCCCAGCGAAAAAGCCGCTGAGGGAGAAAGCCAGAAGCTTGTATCGTGTCGTGTTGATGCCCGACGTCCGAACTGCCAGCTCATCCTCGCGAATCGCATGAAAGATGATCCCCGTTTTTGAATCAGTGATCTTCCACATGATGGCGGAAAGGCTGAGCATGATCAGGACAGCGATGTAATAGCTGGCGATCCGAGACCGGGCTAATCTGGCAATTCCTGAAATGCCCAGTTCTCCACCCGTGATTTCCGGAAAGGCGAAAACGAGCCCCAATAGTATAATAGGAAAGGCGAGGGTGGTCAGAGCCAGATATGTCCCCCGGAGTTTCAGGCAGGGGATTCCGATGATTAAGCCTGCCATGACAGCAACCAGAGCCCCGAGGGGGATAGTACCCCAGGGAGGGATGGACGCATACTTATTGAGCAAAGCCGCACCATATGCCCCCACCCCAAAGAAGAGGGCGTGTCCAAAATTCATCTGTCCTGTAAAACCGGAAAGCAAGTCCCAGCTTGCCGCCAGTATGGCAAAGATGCTGGTAAGCGTGACGATTCGAAGGAGGTATGGGTCTTCCGTCAAAAGCGGCAGTAGGAGAAGTAAAAAAACGAAAAGGACAACCGAAATCCGATAAGGAAGGACCAGAACCTCGTGGATCAAGATAGTGAATAGTCTTTTGAGATAGAATAAGAGGAGGTTCATCGCTATCTCTCTTCCTCAAAGGCTACTCCGAAAAGACCCTCCGGTCTTAACAGCAATGCAAGAATCATAATGGAAAGGGCGACAGAACCTTTTAGAAAGGCTCCCATGGGAGCGAGGAAAACGACTAACGCTTCAGCAAAGCCAAGAATATAAGCGGCTAAGAAGCTTCCTTTCAGGCTTCCCAGTCCGCCCAGGACAACAACGGCCATCATCATAATCAGAGGATGTGTCCACATATGCGGTTCGAGGACGGTGAGCGGAACGATGATGGCACCCGTAAAGGAGGCCAGTGCAACGGAGATACCCATGGTCAACAAGGCGACCCGGGACTCGTTCATTCCCATCAGATTGGCCACTTCTCTGTCCTGGGACGTGGAGCGAATCGCCAAACCCAATCTGGTTTTCATCAGAAAGAGCCAAAGGACCGAAATGGCAAACAGAGCCACACAGAAGGTGATGAGTTGCTGGTAGAAGACTTTCACTCCGAGGATCGTAAAAAAACCTTTAACCAATGCAGGGACACTCAAAAAGGTGCCTGTAAATATTAAACTCATGACTTCCTGCAAAGCCATTGCCAGGGCAATCGTTGCGATGAGTACGGCACCATGATGTTCCCGAATGGGATTGATCAAGAGCTGGTAAGAGATCATTCCCAACACCGTCACGAGGATGACCGATAGGACCATTGCCCACAGTGGGTGAACTCCCAATCGGTGGGTGACGAAATAGATACAATAAGCGGCGACCATATAGAAGGCAGTATGGGCAATATTGACGATACGTGCCACCCCAAAGATGAGAGAGAATCCGATAGCCAGGAGGGCAAGCATACTCCCGCTGATGAGGCCGCTGATTAAGATGTCGATCAGAAGAGACATAAGATCTCAAAGGATTGAAGAAAAAATTTCCTCTGACGGTAAAGGTGATCCCGCTCTTCGCTGGACTCGTCTCGTTAATAAAAGGCTACAGTTGCGGTCTTTGAATGCTTTAACGTAACCGTTACCCATAACCGATACGGGCTTCGTTACCGTCGCTTTTCCCTTCTTTCTTTCCATTATTTCTTGTACTTTTCTGCCATCCAGGGTGGAATCTTATAAGAAACTACCCCTTTATAGGTGATCTCTGGAGCCTCTGGGGTGGCTTTCCATTTATTGGGCCAGAAGGCTTTCAGCTCACCGTCCTGCCATTGAACACCCAGGGCTGTCAGGTACCCAGGACCCCAGGTGAGTTCGTGCAGATGTCTTCCCTGGGCATCTTTCATATATTTGATGGTTCCCGATGGAGTCTTATAGACCCGCTCCTCAAGGATGGATACAATTTTATCCGCATCTAAGGTTCCAGCCTGTTCAATGGCAGGTCCAAGCCCATAGATGATGGCAGCGTAAGTATCGGCAGTATAGGTGGGGGTTTCCCCAAATCGCTTCACATAGGTATCCACAAATAACTTGGTCAGTTCATTCGATTCGACTCCACGGGCATAGGTATTCATCGTCGCCACATAATTTCCCATACCACGAGTGGCTGCCCAGAAGCCATCCTTCTGTGCCTCAACATTGATGCCGACCTGAACTGCTGGGATCTTCAACTCTCCAGCCTGCCTGGCAAAAGGAATTCCGACGGAGGCGGAAAAGATCGTGAAGATGATATGTGCTTCTGAACGCTGGATTGCAGAGAGTTCAGCGGTCACATCTGTCGCCACAGCCGAAGGCCTCCAAACTCCTACAATCTCCATTCCCATCCCGGGGATAGCGGCTTCGGATGCTTTGATCATGGGTTCCGTCCATTCGGCTTTTTCTGCAGCAATCGCCACCTTCACTTTGGGTATATTCAATGACCCTCTCAAGATGGCGCCCACCGTTCCTAAATGGATGAAGCTCGTTCTTCCAAGAAATGTGGAATTAAAAGGGGAGCCCCGAAACCAATATTTATAGGTTTTGTAATCTCGAGCCACCCTTAAACAGAGCTCGTCATGGGCGGCCCCCACTCCGATAAAGATCTTCTTATGCTCCATGGCAATATCCTGCATGGCAAGAACCGCTTCGGTCCGGAAACCACCCACAATAAAATGAACCTTATCTCTTGTGATGAGCCGTTCTATTGCCGTGGTCGCATCAGGGATGTTGAGAAATTCATTCGAATCAGCCTGGACGAGTTCCACCTTCATCTTTTTGGAGCCCACTGGGATGCCTCCACGGGCGTTGATCTCTTCAGCGGCCATGGTTGCCCCATTCCAGTGGCCAATGCCCTGAACAAATTTCATCGGGCCGATCACACCGATCTTAATCGTGTCCTGTCCGGATGCAATGGTAAGAGAAGATACTGCGAATAAGAAAGCCATTACCATGATTAAAATTCCCTTTCCCCATCTTTCCATTTCAAAGACCTCCTTTCTTGAGATTTCTGTGAAATTCAACAGGCCTCCTCCCCCTTTAAGGACTGTGTCACAATCCCCTTTTCGTCATTGCGAGCGGAGCGTGGCAATCTAACAAGCGATTGCTTCGGTCGTTTCACTTCCTCGCAATGACATCCCGACACAGTATCTGATGGGGGAGGATGGAGGTGGGGGTGACTATCGGTATGGTATTTCCCTCCTCACCCCGACCCTCTCCCACCAGGGGAGAAGGTGATATTAGGCTTTCCCATAAAACGTTTGCCCGCTTTCAGCCATTTGTTTAAGCAGGGAGGCGGGTTTAAAACGGACTCCGTGCTCCTTTTCCAATTTTAAGAGATGTTCATAGACGTTCCGTATGCCCCAGGTATCTGCATACCGGAGGATGCCACCTCTGTAAGGAGGAAATCCAATGCCGTAAACGACTGCAAGATCCATATCCTGAGCTCTATCGCAAATACCTTCCTCCATCATGAGCGCCGCTTCGTTTATGGCACGGGCGAGCATCCGATCCATTATTTCTTTGGAAGACATCTTTTTAGGTTTGATTCCGTTCTCCTTCAGGTATTTTTTAATGACCTCTTGGAGGATGGGGTTGGGAACTGGTTTTTCGCCACGATAGTCGAACCAACCCGCTCCGGTCTTGCGGCCATAACATCCTGTTTGATAAATCAATTCATAGATGGGAGAAACGGACCAGCGTTCTCCAAGGTTTTTCTCAAAATTTTTAATCACATGATAGTTGATGTCGAGGCCTGTGAGGTCACCGAGAGTGGCCGGTCCCATGGGCAATCCAAAATCGAGCACAGCCTCTTCAATCTGAGAAGGATCCACCCCTTCGCCCACCATAAAGGTGGATTCTCCTAGAAGGGCTCCCAATTGCCTCGATACATAGAAGCCAGGGCCGTCGTTGACCACAATGGGAACCTTTCGTATCGCCCGGGCAAAGGCAACGCTTGTGGCCAAAGTTTGGTCAGAAGTTTTTTTGCCGCAGATGATCTCGAGCAGTTGCATCCGTTCTGCCGGATTAAAAAAGTGGAGTCCGATCATTCGGCTTGGATTCTTTAAGACGGATGCCATCTCTGTGATGGGAAGCGCTGAGGTATTGGTCCCAAAGAGCACCTCAGGCCGGCAGATCCCTTCTAACTGTTTCCAGATCCCCTGTTTGATCTTCATCTCTTCGAGGACTGCCTCGATGATTAAGTCTGAGGGGCCCAGTTCCTCAAGAGAGGTGGTGGTGACCAGACGCTCGTTGATCATCCGGTCGAGATCCTCTTTGGACATCTTTCCTTTTTTGATCGGATAGTCGAAGGTTTTCCGTATGGCGGTGAGTCCCTTCTGGATTGCTTCGTCGTTAATGTCCCATAGGATCGTATGGAAACCGTTGCTGAGAAGGAGGTTACAGATCCCCGAGCCCATGGTTCCTCCGCCCAGCATGGCCACAGTGTTGATCTTTTGGGGTTCGATGCCTTTGATTCTTGGAAGCCTTCCTGCGGCCCTGGTGTTGAGAAAGATTCCGATGAGATTCTTAGCCACATCGGAGACGGCGCAATCGCTGAAGAGTTCTGCCTCGATCCTGAGGTCGGCCTCAAAATCATCCGAAAGCCCTCGCTCCATCGCCTCAATGGCTTTGAAGGGAGCGATATAACCTTTGCCTTTCTTCTCGGCCTCTCCTCGGGCATACGAGATGATCATCTTCTTGGAGACAAAGTTTGGAAGTTTATCTTTGCGGAACCGGGTCATCCGATCTCGATGATTCCATTTGCCGGAGATGAATTGCTGAGCCACCTCAAGGGCTTTCGTCAGAAGGGATTCAGGAGCGACAACCTCATCGATGCATCCCTTCTTCAATCCTTCCTCCGCAGTGATGGGCTGACCTGTAGCGATCATTTGAAGGGCGTCCGGAAGGCCGACCAATCTGGGAAGCCTCTGCGTTCCACCTGCTCCAGGGATCAAGCCAATCTGAACCTCGGGCTGCCCTATCTGGATTCCCTGTGAGGCAATCCGGTAGTGGCAGGCCATGGCAATCTCCAGGCCACCGCCGAGACAGTTTCCATTGATGGCAGCAATCGCGGGCTTGGGTCCCTGTTCGATGGAATTGAGAAATTGGTTATTTTCCATAACGAAAGGAAGAATGGCATTCCTGTCTTTAAACTGCTGAATCTCCGTGATATCTGCTCCTGCGATGAAGTTCTTTTCAGTCCCTGTGAAGATGATGGCTTTGACCTCACTTTCTTTAAAAGCTTCTGTCAGAGCTTCTCTCATTTCATCCACAAAGGGTTTAGAGAGCTGGTTGACAGGTGGATTGTTCAACCTGAAGATAGCCACTCCCTGATCGAGTTCCACTTTGATTGTCCGGTAGTCTGATTTCATAAGCCCCCCTTTAAGTTTCTCTCTCAATCACGGTGGCCACACCCTGGCCGCCACCGACACAGGCGTTGGCAAGGCCATAGCGTCCGTCTTTCACTCTCAAGATTCGGGCAAGCGTTCCCACGAGGCGTGTTCCCGTTGCTCCAAGGGCGTGACCGATAGCTGTTCCTCCTCCCATCACATTGACCCGATCCGGATCGATTTCCAATTCCTTGATGCAATTGAGAGCCACAATGGCAAAGGCTTCGTTGATCTCCCAGTAATCGATATCCCTGACCTCCAACCCTGCCCTTTGAAGGGCGATGCGGCTCGCAGGGACAGGTCCCACTCCCATGATCGTGGGATCCACGCCGGCAAATCCTATCGAGCGGATAGTCGCCATGGGCTCGATTCCTTTTTTTCTGGCTTTCTCCTTTGCCATCAGAATCATTGAGGCGGCTCCTGCATTGAGGGGCGAGGAGTTGCCTGCGGTGATCACCCCGTCGGGTTTAAATGCTGGCTTTAAATCTCTCATCCCCTCAAGGGTAGCATCGTCTCGGACAGCCTGGTCCCGATCGACCACGATCGTCTTTCCGTCTGCCTGTTCAACTTCGATGGGAAGGATCTCGCCCTTGAAAAAACCTTCTTTCTGAGCTTTAGAAGCTAACTGATGGGCCCGTGTCCCCCATCGATCCATCTCTTCTTTAGTAAACTGGGTCAGGGTGAAGAGTTTTTCAGCAGTGAGCCCCATGTTGGTCGAGGTCACCATATCCCAATGGGCATAGGCTGGATCAGTAAACAGAGATGGGTTTAAAGAGACAATTCCTTTCTCTTTGAGGGGTGCACCCATGGGAACCCGGGTCATATGCTCAAAGCCCCCTACCAGGACGGTATCCGCAACACCCATAGCAATCTCCATCCATCCGATATGGATGGCTGCCATGCCTGACCCGCATTGCTGATCCACAAATTTGGAGGGAATCTTTTCTGGAAGATTGGCCAAAAAAAGCGGTGTTCGCCCCCCATAGGTCCATTGTTCGCTTACACCATAAGCAGACCCGATGATCAGGTCATCGATCTCCTCAGCCTGGATACCTGTCCTTTTGATGAGCTCCGGCAAGAGTTTTGCCATCAATTCGTCGGCTCTCAATTTGTGGAACCAATCCCGTGCCGGGTCGTTCGGTCTGGATCGGGAAAGGGCTGTCCTTAAATATCCAGCAATGACGACTTCTCTCATTTTCATTTCTCCTTCGTCTTAAATTTCATACGGTTCAATAACTGTTCGAGAGCTCGTCGATGTTCCTCGGTGTTCATGCAGTCGATGAAAGCCGACCGTTCGACCTGGATGACCTGATCGAGTGTCGATTGCATGCCATGGCGAAGGATCTCTTTCGATTTCTGAATGGCTGGGGAAGGCATGGAAGCGATCTGTTTGGCCATCTTTTTAGCCTCTGGGATCAATCGGCGATGAGGAAAGATACGGTCGATGGCTCCCCATTCAAAGGCTTCATGAGCATCAAAGGGCCGGGCCGTAAAGATCAATTCAGCCGCTTTCCCATAGCCGATAAGACGGGGGAGAAAGTAAGTGCTGCAAAATTCCGGTGTGACTCCTATTCGAACAAAGGCACAACTGAATACCGCCTTCTCCGATGCCAGGCGAATATCACACGTGAGGGTAACGGTGAACCCAAAGCCATAAGCAGGGCCATTGATGGCGGCGATGATGGGCTTGGGATAGTGTATGAATGCCCTGGGAAAGTCAAGGGATCCAAATCGAAATTTTCTGCGTTGCGACGGATTCTCCTGCTGGGCTTCGATGAATCGATTTAAATCGGCTCCGGCACAGAAACCCCTCCCCCGGCCCGTGAGGATTAACACTTTTATGTCCTCATCTTCTTCAGTTTCCTTCAGGGCATGGATCAATTCGTTCTTCATCGTTTCCGTCAGGGCATTGAGCGCCTTGGGTCGATTCAAATAGACCAACGCTATCTCATCTTCCCGGATCAATTCAATCTCTTTGTAGGGCATTTTCTTCCCTCAGGGGTTTGGTTTTCGGTCCTGAATGCCTGCCAGCCGTTTGACCATCTTCTTCCTGGATTCGATATCATACTGGGAGGTGATGGCAATGGCTTCCATGACCGGCGATCCGCCCCCATGGTAAGATCCCATCAGATGAATGCCTCCACTTGCAGAGCAGAGGATATCTCCAATGTAGCGCCATAACTGAGCCGCATCTTCTGGATGGACATTGGGGTTTCGGGTAATATATTTGTAAAGGAGGTCCCTCGTTTCCGGATTAAGAAAATCTCCTTCGTAAGGGAAGGTAGCTGGGATCCCGCCTGCAATGTCACATAAGATCTCTGCCTCACGATAGACCGCCTCACCTGTTAAACACCGTCCCACATTGGCATAGATCGAATGGGGGATATAACTTCCCGGGCCATAGGGGATGAATCCCACACCGGGGACATAGAGCTCAGGTTTTCCCAATTCCGAAGCGGTGAACCCGGCGGCGTAACCCAATTCAGCAACACGGATCATTTCTGCCAATTTGTCCCTCACATGGGGAGCCTTCGCGATCCCATTGTATTCAGCTGCCAGTGCGACAGCCCCGAGCATCAAGTCGCCAAGCGCCGGTTTACAACCTGAGTAACTGTGGCGATGGAAGAGGGCAAAGAGCAGAGCGCATGCCCCTCCATGGAGGGTTTCTCCACAGAGAAAGACCCTTTCCCAGGGAACGAAACAGTTATCAAAGATGACATAAGAATCTGTATAGCCAGGCGAGAACCCCCTTTTGAAGTGTTGTCGTTCTCTCAGATTATGCACAGAAACGACTTGTTTGATGCCTTCCCAATCTGCGGGAAGAGCAAAGGCAATGGCCCAATCCTTCTCCTCGGGCAGCAGAGCACGCGTGGGAACCACCAGGATCTCATCCGCTACAGAGGCCTCTGAAATATGTAACTTGGAGCCCCGAACCACGATCCCATCGCTCTTTCTCTCCACGACGCGGACATAGAGATCCGGATCTTTCTGTTCACTGGGCCGTTTCATTCGATCGCCTTTGACATCTGTTTGCGCGCAGCATCCAACCAGATCTTCTTTCTGAAACCTCTCGAGCCATCTGATGAAGTGTTGATGATACTGCGTCACTCCGTTATTCTGTTTGTCGGCTTCATAGGAAACATTATAAAGGGCATTGGCCGCATCGATTCCCATGCACCGTTGGATGCACCCACCGGCAACCTGGCAGAGCAGTCTGGTCATGTCTTGTTTCTTATGCAGATCTTCTTTGCTATGGTGGATGTGGCAGAATCGGTTGATCTTTTCCCCGCTCAGATGCGACGTGGCTGTACAAAGGCCTTCGTATCTTGGGTCTGCAGCATAATCAAAGGTCAGGCTCATGGTCTGGATGGTTGGCATCTGAATCTCATCATCCCGGTCAATCTTCTCGCCGTTCAGATAGAGATTCCTCCGCATTTTACGTAATCTTTCGAGATACTGTTCTTTTGTTCTCATCTTTTCTGAATTCCTTTCTGGGGGAGCCTTTCAAGCCATGGAGAGCGAACCGAAAGATAAAATCGACGAGATCTCCAAGGGTGGCTCCTTTTTTGGGATGGAACCAGACTCTGGTGCGGGTGATCATGGAGGCAATCATAAATCCCGCCAATTTGGGGTCCACTTCGGAAAATACTCCTGAATCAATGCCCCTGCGAATCACCGTCCGGATAATCCGGTCATAGGTATCTCGATAATCGATGATCTTCTTCCGCTTCTCGGGTGAGAGGTTATCGAGGGCCACATCAAATAAAAGCCTGGAAGACCTTCGGTAACTTAATGTCACCTTGAGGTGACACTCAATGAGAAATCTTAACTGTTCAACGGGATGAGTTTTACCATCATTTTCGAGATGCCTGATAGGCCGGATGATCTGCTCCATCTCTTCCCGCAGGACTTCATAAAGGATCTCTTCCTTGTCTGAAAAGAAATTGTAGATATTGGCAGGCCGACATCCGTAAGAGACAGCAATGTCGCGCATGCTGGTGGCTCGATAGCCTTTTTGCCAGAAAAGCTTCCGAGCTACTTCCAGCATTTTTGCCCTTTGCAATCCAGGTTTTATTCTCTGATGAGGCATCTTCAATCGGTCCGAATGGATAGGGGAGGTGAAGCGATATATTAATGAACGACCATTAATCTACTTTATCTCTCTTCAAAATGTCAAGTAAAAAATGGGGTCCTTTGTAATCCCTCAGTTATTGAATCGGAAAAGGGTCGGGAGGTTCTTCCGGAAAAACCTTGAAGCGAAA
>FWPV01002248.1_pt1 | contig 48209 bp, 36 predicted proteins | sample 2228371 | NCBI WGS metagenome assembly FWPV01 (sample SAMEA103939776, study PRJEB20133) | metagenome | reverse complement strand
GGTTGAGCAAAATATGGGCAGTCTGAAGGTAGGAAAAATCGCCGATATTATTGCAGTGCCTGGCGACCCACTGGCCGATATTCAGTTGATGGGCAAAGTGAACTTTGTGATGAAAGCTGGTGTCGTGTACAAAAACTAACTCGCTCAAAATTGCAGTGTGTAAAGCACACTGCAATTTCCTGCCATGGACAGCCTTTATCTGAGGTGACAATTGCAAAGCGGCGTTGTTGTTAATGCCGCTGCTGCAATAAGGCCAATAAACCCTCAATATCTTTTTCAATGGCGGATTTGAGTTCAATTTCTTTTTGCTGACGCAGATGATCCTGCCGGCGTAATTCCTTTTTCTCCAGTGCCTTGCGGGCATCATGGGTTGGCATGTCTTTGATCAAATCATACATCTCAAACAGCGCCGGCCAGCGACAAGCTTGCGCCAATTCTGGCTGCATATTTTCCAGCAGCACCCAGATGCGCAGTGCCGCTTCTGACGGTTCACATTGTTGTTCCAGGGTGGCTTTGCCAATCAAGGTGATACTGTCGAGCAAATATTGCTGCCGTTCCGCCAGTTTTTGCTGATGCGCCTGCAACGCCTGCTGTTGTTTTTGCTGTTGTGCTTTTAACTGAAACAGCAACTTGCCAAGATAAAAAGCCAGACCCGCGATAATCAACAAACCGACAACAAACAACGTCATCCACATCACATTCACCTGTTGTTACTCTCCGAGTAAGTCTTTACGCCAATCAGTCTGTTCCAGTTTGGCCAGTGGATCTAAATCTTCGTCGTCTTCATCTTCGTCCAGATCTAAACCTAACAACGTCAGCAGCTCAGCATGGCGGGCGGTTTTGGCGTTAAAGTATTTGGCGTCTTTGCCGGTCAGAATCTCACCCTGCTCGGTGCGCTCTAATAATTCCGCCAAGCGTTCATCCTGCTCAATTTGCGCCAGCTCAACTTCAGGGGCAATTTCCACTGGTTTAGCTTTTGCCAGTACAGCTTTGGGTTGGGTGGCAGGTGCCAGTAATTTTTGCTCGGCAACAGTCACAACCAATGGAATAGGCTTTTTACTGCCGATGCGTGGATCTTTGTTTTTGCTGCCGCTGCTTTCGGTTTTATCAGCCTGCACTAAAGCGTTACGGCTGCCGGATTTTAAGCCTGCACCTTTTTTCTTGGTTTCTACCGGACGGTCACGTTCCTGGCGGGCTTCTGCAGCCGGTTTATGCCTGATACCTATCTGGCCTGAGGTCCGTGATTTTTTTTTGCGAGTCATAATGTCTACCTGTAGAAAAGGGCGCGTATTTTAACCAGTTTTGCCGGTGCTGCCTATGTATTTTAGCGCTGAAGTCAGATCTGGCATGATTTGCCGGGTTTGAGGTTATGTTTTGGGCTGTAGTTGTGGGTGATCAGACATCTATGCTGACTGGTATGATACAAACAAAAAATGGCCAAAAAAACAAAACGGCAGTAAGGGTTGCCTACTGCCGTCAAAGTGTTGCACTCAAAGGTGCTGAATTTTTGCATATCGTCCTGACTTACGTGAGACACCCTGTCTGGACAGTTTCCCTATATTGTTAGGTCATTTCCCTATTTAAATAATTATTCGCGATCGTCCTAATACTTTTTAGCTCTTCCATGGATCGCGTTAAAAACGCTGCATCAGTCATGATGCTTTTTTAATTAGCTAGCACTATTGCTGTCCGTGCATATTGTCCGTTTTGTTGAGTTGTTACAATCTGTAACGGGGTTTAATTTACTCCGATCCGGCGGAATGGCAATACTGTGATCAAAAAAAAATCACAAAAAAACTGAACTATTTTCAACAGTCAAATTAAATCAGATAGTTAGCATAATTAATCAGATGAGTTTGCGATATTTGGAAGTCTTTTTGGGTTTTTATCTTACGTTTCGTGTGAGATATATCTCACAACCAACAAAGAATATTCAGTAGTAATATCAGCTTCGACACATAAAAAAGCCGGTGACAGGCACCGGCTTTAGCAGAAATAGCTGCGGATTAATGTAAACCACCGAGGTATTTAGAGATGGTTTCAATATCTTCGTCGGTCAGTTTTTTCGCTACATCGCGCATCATGCCATTCATGTCATTGGCACGGGTGCCAGCACGGAATGCTTCCAGCTGAGTTTTAATATAAGCAGCATGCTGGAAGGAAATTTTCGGGAAGTTTGCCAGGCTATGACCTACGCCACGAGGACCATGACAAGCGATACAAGCTGCGATACCACGGTTCATATCACCAGCACGGAATAATTTCTGACCTGCTTCAACCACGTCTTCCGGTGTTGTGCCTGATTTCATCGTCTGACTGGAATAAAAAGCAGCCAGATCCAGCATGTCCTGTTCTGACAGAGCGGCAACCATACCTGCCATCACAGCGTTATTACGGCCTTCTTTACCACCGCTGGTCATACCCAGTTTAAATTCTTTTAATTGTTTAACGATATAACCAGCATGTTGACCGGCAATTTTTGGATACATATCAGTAGGGCTGTTACCGTCTGGACCATGACAGGCGGCACAAGTGGCAGATTTAGCTTTACCTGCTTCTGCATTACCAACCGGAGCTGTTGTTTCTGCAGCAACAGCCTGACCGGCCAACCCTAAAAAAAGCATGACTGGAAGTGCGAATTTTTTCATGTTTATCCGTCTCTGTTCAGCGTGAACCTGCTCAAAAAGCAGGAAGAAAAAATAATAACCCTAATAATTATGTCTATTTTACACGAATCTAAGCCAGATAAAATCCCATTCATGCGGCTAATGCTTCTTCAGATCAATCAGATCCGCTACACTATAGCCAAATTTGATGTCGGAGTAAGTTGTGTACAAAGCAAAATTTAATTATCAGCAGACCAGTTTTTTAACCAGCGCCCCGGATATTACAGCTCTGCCGCCAGATACCGGCATTGAAGTTGCATTTGCTGGCCGGTCAAATGCAGGTAAATCCAGTGCTTTGAATACATTAACCCGGCAAAACAATTTAGCCCGTACCAGTAAAACGCCGGGTCGTACTCAGCTGATTAACACTTTCCGCCTGGCCGATAATAAACGTCTGATCGATTTGCCAGGTTATGGTTTTGCTAAAGTGCCGCTGACGGTGAAAGAAAAATGGCAAAAATCGCTGGGTGAATATCTGATGAAACGTCAGAGTCTGAAAGGCCTGGTGGTATTAATGGATATTCGTCATCCGTTAAAAGATTTAGACCAGCAACTGATCCACTGGGCGGTAGAAAGTGATTTGTCGGTGTTATTACTTTTGACCAAAGCAGACAAACTAAGCCCTGGCCCGCGGAAAAAAACCTTACTGGAAGTTCGTGAAGCTTCATTGGCTTTTATGGGGGATATCACAGTGCATACGTTCAGCTCGCTTAGTAAACAAGGCTTAACTGAGTTAGAACAGGTGCTTGACGATTGGTATAGCCGCGACGACGAGAGCCAGCTTTCGGCTGAATAATTCTGTAGCGCAATTGGCGATCGTTATACAAGATCGCCTTATTTAGCAGCTATCCCATGACAGTCCGCAAAATCCGCTTTATTCACTGCACTGCTTAAAACCAGATTTTATCCCGTTAAAAAAAGAAAAACCGGCGTCTCAGAGAGAGGCCGGTATAGCAAACGGGGAGAAGCTATCAATAATTTCAAATCAACAGGGTGTCTTCAGAGAAGACGCTGCCATTATACATAGCTTTTTGCTGATTTAAAGTATTTGCTCTAAAAAATCTAATTAAGTTTCAAATTTTGGATAAAAAAAACGCCCCACTGCAAGCAGTGGGGCGGCTAAATAAGCCTACTTTCTATGCGGATTCAGGATTTAACTCCTAAAACTGCCGAAAGATAGAACATCTTACCTCTGTACCCTACAGTTTTTGATTTTACTGCGACGAGTTCAAAAAGCAAGCGCATTTTGTAATAAAACTACATAAATTTGATTTTGTTTTTATTTTTACGCTGATTCGTAATTAAGTTACGAGCTTAAATGCCCTAAACTTCAGATGTTGTGGGGATCGTCAGATGCATGTTTGTTGTATGGCGGGTAGAAAAAAGCCCCGCTCATTCAATTGCGGGGCTTAAAGGTGAATTACCAGGAATGGGTATGCTCACGGCTAAACAGACTAAACCTGGGAAAATAAGTTCAATCAATTTCTATACTTAATATGCTTCTAGTGTGCTTCATCCCAATTCAGGCCAGAACCTGCCTCTGCCAGCAAAGGTACATCAAGTTTGGCGGCTTGTTGCATCAGGCTGACAATTTGCTGCTGGAATACCGGCAGCAGGTCGGCATCCACTTCAAACACCAGTTCATCGTGCACCTGCATGATCATGCTGATTTTGCTCTGATCCTGCTGCTGCAACCATTGATCAACAGCCAGCATGGCATTTTTGATAATGTCGGCAGCTGTGCCCTGCATCGGGGCGTTAATGGCCGCGCGCTCAGCACCTTTTTTACGCGCCATGTTTTTGCTGTTAATTTCCGGCAAATACAGTCGGCGGCCAAACAAAGTTTCCACATAACCAGCCTGATGTGCCTGAGCTCTGGTGTTTTCCATATAAGCCAGTACACCAGGGAAACGGGCAAAATAAGTGTCGACATAATGCTGGGCTTCGCTGCGGCTGATATCGAGCTGCCTGGCCAGGCCAAAAGCCGACATGCCATAAATTAAACCAAAGTTCACGGCTTTAGCACGGCGGCGTTGTTCTGTGGTCACTTCATTCAGCGGCACTGCGAATACTTCGGCAGCTGTGGCGCGGTGAATATCCAGCCCTTGGGCAAAAGCATCCAGCAAGGCCTTATCCTGAGATAAATGCGCCATAATGCGCAGCTCTATCTGCGAATAGTCCACTGCCAGAATACGTTTGCCCGGTGCTGCAATAAAAGCCTGACGAATGCGGCGGCCTTCTTCGGTGCGGATCGGAATATTTTGCAGGTTAGGTTCGGTGGAACTTAAACGGCCTGTTGCTGCCACTGCCTGATGATAAGAGGTATGCACCCGTCCTGTAACCGGGTTCACACTCTGTGGCAGTTTGTCAGTGTAAGTGGATTTCAGCTTAGCCAGAGTGCGGTGTTCAATAATGACTCTTGGCAATTCATAGTCATGCGCCAGTTCTGTCAGCACTTCTTCGGCCGTGGATGGTATGCCGGTAGGTGTTTTTTTCAGCACTGGCAAACCCTGCTCAGTAAACAGTATTTCCTGTAATTGTTTTGGCGATGATAAATTAAAGGTTTTACCGGCCAGGCTGTGCGCCTGTTGTTCCAGCTCACCAATCCGGTTGGCCAGAAATTCGCTTTGTTGTTGCAGCAAGGCTGCATCAATCAGCACACCGGTGCGTTCCATCCGCGATAACACCGAAAGCAGAGGAATTTCAATCTGTTGTAACACCTGAGCTAAGCGACCTTCAGCTTGCAATTGTGGCCATAATTGCTGATGCAGCTGCAGGGTAACGTCTGCATCTTCAGCGGCATATTCAGCGGCTTTTTCCAATTCGATCTGATTAAAAGTCAGTTGTTTGGCGCCTTTGCCGGCAATATCTTCAAAACTGATGGTCTGATGATGCAGATATTTTTGCGCCAGGCTGTCCATATCATGACGGGTGGCTACGCTGTTCAGCACATAAGATTCCAGCATAGTGTCAAAAGCCACACCACGCAGGCTGATATTGTAGCGGGCCAGCACACTCATATCGTATTTGAGGTTCTGGCCCACTTTGGCTTTGTCCGGGTTTTCCAGCCAGCCTTTGAGTTTTTGCAGCACTTCAGTCAGTGGCAGCTGCTCTGGCGCGCCTATATAGTCATGACCCAGCGGCAGGTAATAAGCCTGACCCGGTGCAACGGCAAAAGACATGCCCACCAGATCTGCCTGCATATAATCCAGACTGGTGGTTTCGGTATCAAAAGCAACCAGTTCGGTTTGTTGTAATAACGATAACAACTCATCAAATGCCTGGGCCGTCAAAATGGTCTGATAACCACTGCGATCAAGTTGTGTCGGGTTTGCGGCCAGGGCTTGTGGCGCTGAAACCTGGGTTGTTTGTGGTTCGGCGACCGCTTCGCTACGCACAGTATTAATTTTCTCTGCACTTTGTACTTCAGCCAGCCAGCGACGGAACTCACACTGTTGATAAAGTTCAGCCAGTTTTGTGTAGTCGGGCGTCTGAATATGCAAGTCAATCAGTTGTTTGGGCAGCTCCACGTCGGTTTTAATAGTGGCAAGCTGATAAGACAACTCCAGCTGATCTTTAAACTCACGCATTTTCTCAGCAATGGTTTTGCTGCCGCGAAAACCCAATGCTGCAATATCATCCAGCCGCTGATATAAAGTGGCAATAGAGCCAAGCCCCTGCAGTAGTGCCTGGGCTGTTTTTTCACCCACACCGGGCAAACCCGGAATGTTGTCAGCTTTATCGCCCATCAGCGCGAGAAAATCGATAATCAGCTCAGGTCCAACACCAAATTTTTCCCTGACACCGTCCGGGTCGAGGATGGTATTGGTCATGGTATTAATGAGGGTTACATGCGGGTTCACCAGCTGCGCCATATCTTTATCACCGGTCGAAATCAGCACATGACGACCTACCGCAGTAGCCTGCATTGCGATGGTGCCAATCACATCATCGGCTTCAACACCGGGAATACACAATAGCGGCAAACCTAAAGCATGAATGATCTGATGCAACGGTTCTATCTGGCTGCGTAAATCATCCGGCATCGGTGGGCGGTGCGCTTTGTATTCGGTATAAAGTTCATTGCGAAAGGTCGGCCCCTTGGCGTCAAACACCACCGCCATCTGACTGGGATTATATTGCCTGAGCAAACTCTTCAGCATGTTCACCACACCATAAATGGCACCAGTGGCTTCGCCCCTGGAATTGGTTAAATGTGGTGGTGAGTGATAAGCGCGGAATAAATAAGAAGAACCATCAACCAGGATCAGTGGATCGGCAGGGATTTGTACCATGAGCTGAGCTCCGAATTTTTTATTAAGCATGCCACATCCGCCCTTGAACGGCCAGAATGCTTTGCGCAGAAAAAGTGGATATGTTGTGGATAAGTTTGTGCAAAAAATAACAGGCAGCAGTCTGGCTACCAAGATCTTTCAGGCATCGAATTTAAGCTAAGTTGTTGAGAATAAAACTAAAAACGAAGGGGAGAACAACATGAACCCTTGTTATTATTCTTTACATCCTGTTGTGGAAAATCTTTTTTACCATCCGCCGACCGCATGCAAATGACGTGAGCAGTAAGGGCGAATGGCTAAGTAGACTACCACAAAGAGTTCTTTTGCAAAGCAGAAAAATGAAAAAAAATTTGTTGAATAACGCATGCTTTCAGTTAGTAATTCGATGAAAAAACCATCTGAATGTGTTCAGGTTTTTAAGTTTTACTCCGAGACCTCACTGAAGGCCGGTGACTGCTGTGTCTTGGGGCTTTCCCTCTTTGCTTTGGCAGCGCTATAATGCCCCAGAATTTGTGCGGCTTAATTTTCCGGGGATCCCGATTTATGAAAAAAATCACTGTTGTTCTAGCTTTATTAAGCTGTGCTCTGGTTGCCCAGGCCAGCACCGACGACAAAAAAATTGATGAATTAAAAGCGCGGATCGCTCCGGTTGGTCAGGTTTATCTTGCAGGTTCTGAGCCTGTTGTGGCTGCGCCTACTGGCCCACGTACCGGTGAACAGGTATATCAGAGCGCGTGTTTCGCCTGTCACGGTACAGGTGCCATGGATGCACCGAAAAAAGGTGATGCAGCCTGGAAACCACGTTTAGCTCAGGGTATGGAAGTGCTGCATAAACATGCGATTGATGGCATTCGTAACATGCCACCACGTGGCACCTGTGGTGACTGTTCAGATGACGAAATTCTGGATGCGATTAAATTTATGACTGAAGGCGTTTAAGCCTGAATGTTGTGTGACCAGGCCGTCTGCTGTGCAGGCGGCCTTTTTATTTGGGCCTTCTGATGTTTTGCTTTTTTGTTGTTTTGCCGTGCAAACCGGTGCTACTCATGCGTTAGCGGAAAAATTGGCGAAAAACTCTGCGATTGTCTGACTTACACCTCTTTTATCTGGTTAATCTTTGTGCATAATAGGGGTTGTTCTGCAAAAAAGGTCCAACCTCCGGGCCGCTAACTATAAAAAGAGCATCAGTTGAAGGGATTAACAAAAACTGTCGGTCAGGTTGCCGGGCGCACTGTGTCGCAGCGCCGCCTAAAGGTATTGCTGGAACGCTATCGGCTGGCCTGCGCTGTGCAGCGTGCGTTATTAAATTTATCTGAACTTGCCAGTACCCTGTCTGACATGTCGGAGTTTTATCCGGCCATCCATTCTTTGCTCAATCATTACCTGCCGGCCGATAACTTTTATGTGGTGCTGACTGACCACGACTCAGGTGAGATCAGTCTGGAATATTTTGCCGATGAAAAAGATCAGCTGAATGTTGCTGATCTGAGTCCGGCTGATTTTGCCACAGGCCTCACTGGTTATGTGGTGCGCAGCCGTCAGCCTTTGTTGTGTGACCAGCAGCGTTTTACCGAATTAATAGCTCAGGGTGAAATTCAGTCGCAGGGCACGCCCAGCCACCACTGGCTCGGTGTTCCTTTGTGCCGCGGTCAACAGCTGATTGGGGTGATGGCGGTGCAGGTTTATGACAATTCATACAGTTATCAGCAGCGGGATGTGGATCTGCTGGAAGCAATTGCGGGACATACGGTCACCGCCATCGACAGAGTAAAAAGCCGCGAACTGCTGGAACTGACAGTACGGGAGCGCACTAAACAGTTACAAAATATCAACCAGTCACTGCAGCGGGAGATCCGCGAGCGCAGCAATGCCGAAAAGCTGCAGGCAGCCTTATATAAAATCTCCGAGCTAACTGCCACCAATGCCGACATGCAGGGTTTTTACCGTGAAGTGCATAAAATCCTGTCGGGTTTAATGAAGGTGGATAACTGTTATATCGCCTTGCTGGATGAAAGCGGCAAAACCCTGAGTTTTCCGTTTTATCTGGACCAATATTCACCACCGGCGCTGGAAAGACCGCTGCGCAAAGGTTTTACCGAATATGTACTCAGGGTGGGTGAGGCGCGGTTGATCAACCGCGAACTGTCAGAATTGCTGGTGGCACAGGGCGAAGTGCTGCGGCTGGTGTCTGATCCGGATCAGCAGGTGCCATTATCGACCAGTTGGTTGGGTGCTCCATTATTGATTGATCAGCAGGCACTGGGGGTGATTGCAGTACAGTCTTATGATGAAGCTTATCTGTACAGCGAAAACGAGCTGAATATTCTGCGTTTTGTGTCCCAGCACATTGCGGTGGCTATCCAGCGTAAACTCAATGCTGAACAGCAAAAACAACATCAGGAAGAGCTCGAGCGGAAAATTTTTGAACGTACCCGCGAGCTGCGCCAAACCAATCTGTTTTTACGCCTGCAGGTGGAAGAGCGGAAAAAAATTGAAGAAAAACTGTTTCACGAAGCCAATCACGACACCCTGACCGGCCTTGCCAATCGTCAGCTGTTTATGCAGCACTTAAAACAGCAGTTTACCCTGCGCGGTCGGGAGCCTGGTTTACGCTTTGCTCTGTTATTCATTGACTTAGACCGTTTTAAACTAATAAACGACACTATGGGGCACCATGCCGGCGATTGTTTTTTAGTGGAAGTCAGTCAGCGGTTATTACGTACTGTACGCGAACATGATCTGGTCGCCAGGCTGGGTGGTGATGAATTTGTGGTGCTGTTAACCCAGTTAAATTGCGACACTGATGCTGAAGAAGTAGCAGACCGTATCATTGAAGCTGTGCGCGCGCCCATGCTGCTGCAGGATCAGCAGGTGCATTCAGGCGCCAGTATTGGTATTGCCTGTTATAAACCGGATTACAAAAATGCCGACGCTTTATTACGTGACGCCGATGCCGCTATGTATCAGGCCAAAGCCATGGGGCGTAACAGGTTTGTGATCTTTACCAGCACCATGCGGATGCAACTGTTGCAGGAGCTCAGTATGGAGCAGGCGCTGCATCAGGCGTTGGCCGATAAACAGTTTGAAATTGCCTTTGACCCTATAGTTTGCTCTGAAAAACAACATTTGTTGGGTTTTGAAAGCAATATCCAGTGGGTGCATCCGGATCTGGGTTTACAACAAAACTTCAGTCATCAGGCAGAGCAGGCCGGTGTACTGGCGCAAATTGAACTGCAGATTTTGCAGCAGTTATTGCAACAGTTACAACAACAGCAGCAACCGGCCTTGTTAAGCCTGAAATTATGCCCGCAACATCTCATTAATGCAGTGCATTTTGACCGTTTGCATAAATTGTTATTGCCCTATCAGTCAGTGTTACACCGATTGGCGCTGGGTTTTGCTGAAACCGATCTGATCCGGCTTGGCAGCAGTAATCTGAATTATCTGCAACAGCTCAAACGGCTGGGCGTACGTTTGTCGCTGGAACAGTTTGGTGTAGAGATGATGCCTTTTGGCTTGTTGGCCCAATATCCATTTGATTTTGTCAAACTGGACCCTTCATTTAGCCACAGTGTGCTGCGCCATCCGCATAAAAAACAGCTGCTGGAGTTGTTGCTGAGCCTGTCACAAAACTACAAATTCAGAGTCATTGCTGCCGGTGTGGATCAGGCAGAATTACGGCAGCAATTGCTGGAACTGGGCTGTTGTTATTTGCAGGGCCAGCTGGTTCGCAACCTGCAGCAGGCGCAGGCGTCAGTCTTTCTTCAGCAGCTGGCGTAGCCGTTCCAAGTGCGCCAGGCCGGTTTGCTGGCGCTGCGCTTCGGTTTTTACCGGCGCCGTGTGTTGCGCCCATTCTAAATCATCCGCCGGCAGTTCCTGCAAAAAACGGCTGGGCTCGGGTTTCACCACTTCACCATATTGCCTTCTTTCGCGGGCGTAGGTAAAAGTCAGCTCGCGCTGGGCACGGGTAATACCCACATAAGCCAGGCGTCTTTCTTCTTCCACGTTGTCTTCATCAATACAGCTTTGGTGTGGCAGTATGCCTTCTTCCATACCGACCATAAAAACATAAGGGAATTCAAGGCCTTTGGATGCATGTAATGTCAAAAGCTGCACCTGATCGGCATCATCGTCTTTGTCATTACGCTCCATCATGTCGCGCAGTGTCAGTTTGGTGACCACTTCTGACAGCGTCATGGGTTCGTGTTCTTCGTCGCCTTTGAGCATTTCGCTCACCCAGCGATAGAGCTCATTCACGTTTTTTAGTGCCATTTCGGCCGCTTTGGGGCTGGCGCAGCTTTCAAACAAATAAGCTTCGTATTTGCTCTGGCGCAGCAGATCCCGCACCGCTTCGGATGGCTCAGCCCGCACTGCATTGTCTGCCAGCTCCACCATCCAGCGGGAAAAATCACGCACAGCCGCCAGGCTTCGGGCCGATAATTCGTCGGATAATTCCGGGGCACAACAAGCCTCAAACAAGCTGATATGTAGCGAATTAGCCAGGCTGCCGATGCGCTCTAAGGTGGCGGCACCAATTTCACGTTTGGGGGTGTTGATGATCCGCAGCAACGCATTGTCATCGTCCTGATTGACCAACAGCCGCAAATAAGCCATCACATCTTTAATTTCCGGCCTGGAGAAAAACGAGGTACCACCGGAAATTTTGTAAGGAATACGGTTGGTCATCAGCGCTTTTTCAAACACCCGAGCCTGATGGTTGCCACGGTATAAAATAGCGTAGTCTTTGTAATTGCTGCGGTTTAAAAAACGGTGGGAAATAATTTCCGCCACCACTTTTTCCGCTTCATCTTCTTCATGTTTGGTTGGCAGCACTTTGAGCGGTACACCATAACCCAAAGTGCTGAACAGCGCTTTGTCGTATTCGTGCGGATTGTTGGCAATGAGAATATTGGCGGCCTTCAGAATACGTTCGCAGGAGCGGTAGTTTTGCTCCAGTTTAATCACTTTTAAGTTGGGGAAATCTTTGCCCAGCAACACCAGATTTTGTGGTTTGGCACCGCGCCAGGAATAAATCGACTGGTCGTCGTCGCCTACCACGGTAAAACGCTGCCGTTCACCCACCAGCCATTTCACCAGTTCGTATTGGCTGGTGTTGGTATCCTGATATTCATCCACCAGCAGATATTGCAGCTTTTGTTGCCAGCGCTGGCGCACCTCCGCATTGGCGGCAAACAACAGAGTGGGCACCATAATCAAATCGTCAAAATCCAAAGCGTTATAAGCACGCAGTTGCTGGGCGTATTGGGCGTAATAATTGGCAAAACTGATGCTTTGTGCGTCCATCGCCTGGGCCATGGCCTGTTGCGGCAATAATAAATCGTTTTTCCAGTTTGAGATTTTGCTTTGCAGCGCCCGCAATAAATCTTTATCACCCTGCAAATCGGCTTCGGTCAGCTCTTTCAGTAAAGCCATGCTGTCCTGATCATCAAACAACGTAAAATTGGCTTTATAACCAATGGCTTTGTGTTCTTTTTTGATGATCTCAAGGCCCAGGGTGTGAAAGGTAGAAACAGTTAAACCCCGTAATTTGCTGCGATCAAGCTGATGACCGATGCGCTCTTTCATCTCCCGCGCTGCTTTATTGGTAAAGGTCACAGCGGCAATATGCCGTGCCGACATGCCACATTCTTCAATCAGATAAGCAATTTTATTGGTGATCACTCTGGTTTTGCCTGAGCCAGCGCCAGCCAGCACCAGACAAGGTCCGGAGATATATTTGACTGCTTCATTTTGTTGTGGATTAAGTTTCATCGGTCACCCTGTATTGCGAGGGCGCAAGTTTAGCAAAAAGCACTTTGGCACAACAGCAAACTCTGCCGGCGCTTTTGTCGCAAAAGTGGTGCTTTGCCTGAAATTTGCTTGAAATAGTTGTCGCCTGTCACCATCAAGGCTCGTAGAATAAATTTTTATGACCCAGCAGAACCCGAGGCAACCCAGATGATAGACCCGAAAAAAATTGAAGATATGGCACGGCAGATTGGTGCTGCTATTCCACCGAAATTCCGCGAAGTGGCAGACGATGTTGAAGCCAAAATTAAGGCGGTGCTGCAGGCAAAACTGAGCCAGCTGGATTTTGTGTCGCGGGAAGAGTTTGACGTACAAACTCAGGTGTTACAGCGCACCCGCGCCAGGTTAGAAGCATTAGAAGCACAGGTAGAACAACTGTTGCAGGAACAAAACCAAGGCAAGGATCCGTCCTGATGCGGCTGCCTGGTACCTTACTTTTATGTAGCCTGAGCACCGCACCCGCTTTTGCTGCAGTTGATGGCGTGGTGCTGGCTGGTTATCTGCTGGATGTCAGTACCGGTAACTATCAGCGTGATCAGGCGTTGTTGCTCGACGGTGAGCGCATTGTCAGCATAGTGCCGGCAGCCCAGGCGCCAAAACTGCCAAATACCATCGATTTATCCGACGCTTATGTGTTGCCTGGACTAATCGATATGCATGTGCATCTAACGTCAGACCCGACTAAACATGGTTATAGAGCACTTGCTGAAACACCACAGCGTGAAGCTATTTTTGGTGTCAAAGCCGCTGAGGTGACATTAAAAGCCGGTTTTACCACAGTGCGCAATTTAGGCGCTGGCGGTTTTGCCGATGTGGCGCTGCGTGATGCCATTAACGATGGTGAAACCCCAGGGCCAAGGATGCGGGTGTCCGGCCCAACGATTTGTATGACCGGCGGCCATTGTGACAACAATCTGTTGCCGCATATTTACCGTGCCCAAAGCGGTGGTGTGGCCAACGGCAGTGATGAAATCCGCAGCAAGGTGCGCGAAAACATTAAATATGGCGCTGATGTGATTAAATTCACCGCAACAGGCGGTGTGATGTCAAAAAACACCGACGTGAATGCGGCGCAATATAGTCAGGCGGAAATGCAGGCGCTGGTAGAAGAAGCCCATGACAGAGGCCGTATTGTGGCCGCCCATGCCCATGGTTTAATTGGCATTAAAAGGGCGATCCGCGCCGGGGTGGATTCAATAGAACATGCTAGTTTTGTTGACGATGAAGCCATTGCACTGGCAAAACAACAAGGCACTTATCTGGTGATGGATGTTTATGTCAGCGACTATATTCTGGCAGAAGGTGAGGCCGCTGGTATTTTGCCGGAATCACTGGAAAAAGAACGCGCCGTAGGTCAGGTACAAAGGCAGAACTTTAAAAAGGCGGTGCAGGCCGGGGTTAAAATGGCTTATGGCACTGATGCCGGTGTGTATACCCATGGTTTGAATGCCCGGCAACTGTCTTATATGGTGCAGTGGGGCATGACGCCACTGCAGGCGCTGCAAAGTGCCACTCTTCATGCGGCCACTTTATTAAATTGGCGTGATCACAACGGCACTTTGCTGGTCGGGCAATTAAAGGCCGGCGCTTATGCTGATTTGATTGCAGTACCGCAGGACCCCTTAACCAATATCAAGGTATTAGAGCAGGCGCCGCTGGTGGTCAAAGGTGGGCAACTGGTCAGTACCGGTGAACAACAGCTGGAATAACAGCTTTAATAAGGACGCAAAAATGAGCGAATTTGATTTTGATTTAGACCACCTGGATTTTGACGCTGCAGCGGAAAAAAATGCCAGACAACTGGAACTGGCTGACCAGGCTGCCGCCGATGCTGCAGCTTTGCCGGATGAAGATGATTGTGCCGGTGGTGCCTGTAAAATCTAAGCTGGGACGCTGCTGACAAAAGCAGCGTTATATCCGGATTTACTAAATTTGTGTGCTGACCCGCTCTGCAGCGCCCTTGCGCTTGGGTATAATGCACCGCTCAAACCCCTGAGCCGGAGCGCAGATGCAAACAGTGTATGGATTATGGATCGGCGGTCGCCTGAGCGCCGTCGAACAATTGGTGGTGCAGTCTTATCTGCAGCACGGCCATCACTTTGTGCTTTATACCTACGACGGTGTGCAGCAGGTACCGGCAGGTGCCGAAATCCGCGATGCCAATACCATCCTTGATAAACAACATATTTTTGTGAATCAAAAAGGCAGTCTGGCGCTGTTTTCCGACTGGTTTCGCTGGGAAATGTTGTATCGGCATGGGGGTTATTGGGTGGATATGGACATGGTATGTTTGCAACCGCTGCCGGCACAACCCGATATCGTTTTTGGCTGGGAAAGTGAGCTGGTTGGTTCAGGTTTATTATGTTTTCCGCCGGCTCATCCGTTTTGCCGTTTTATGGCCGACAGCTGCGCCAACCCAAACCATTGGTTACCCTATGATGATCTGCGGTTGAAGCTGAAAAAACTGGCGCGCCGTTACCTGCTTGGCAATCACAGAGGCAATGTTGGCTGGGGTGAAATTGGCGGGCCCAAGGGGCTGACCCGTGCCGTTCATTATTTTGCCTTGCAGTCTTATATCCAGCCTGAGCAGATGTTTTATCCGGTGCATTTTGCCAACTGGCAGCGCATTTATCAGGGGGGTATTGCGCTGAGCGATTTAACCGGCAGTTACACTGTGCATTTGTATAACGAAATGCTGCGCCAGCATGGTTTTGATAAAAACCAGACTTATCCGCAGCAGTCCTTGCTGGAGCAGCTAAAAAGCCGTTACGGGCTGGGTCAGGCCTCAGCGCCGCGCTGAGTTTTAAAGCAGGATTTTAGCATTGTATTAGCGCAGTGCATTAACCCTGATAAGCCGTGACTTTAATTTCAATCAGCCAGGCCGGATTGGCCAGGCGGGCTTCAACAGTAGCGCGGGCCGGTGCCTGACCAGGTGCAACCCAGCTGTCCCATGCCTGGTTCATGCCGTTGTAGTCGGCCATATCGGCAAGATAAATCACGGTATCCACAATAGCGGTTTTGTCGCAGCCACATCTGGCCAGCAAAGCGTCAATCTGCGCCAGCACGTCTTTGGTCTGAGCCACAATGTCCCCGTCGGTGCGCTCCGGCACCATGCCGGCACAAAAGATAAAGTTGCCGGCAATCACGGCTTCTGAATAGCGGCTTGCTGGTAAAATGCGTTGAATACTCATTGGCTTAACTCCAAAAAAATGCCGCGCAGGTTGCGCGGCGAATTCAGGAGATAAGCATAACTTGTTTAAAGCGGGCTGACTATTCGGTCTGACCATCTGCTGATTTAAAGCTCAGCTGTAACCCTTTTTCACTGGTGTTGATCAGATCAAAAGCTGTCATGGCAGGCACCTGCTGCTGGATTTGTTGCTCCAGCTGGTCAAGCTGCTGCAGGTTCTGGCAAATGCTGTTGCCACGTTTTTCTAACTCAGCACCACGACTTTCCATATCAGCTTCCAGCTCTGCACCAAACTTTTCCATTTCCTGGCCAAACTGTTCCATCCGTTGTTCAAAGTTGCCTTCGCCGCGCGACATGGCCTGACCCACCATCACCAGCATAGAGCCTGTCATTTCAGTCATTGAGCTTTCGATGGCTTGTTCAAATTCTTTGGAGAATTCCTCATCGGCATTATGTAATTTGCTGCCGTTGATACGGATCTCATCACCGTTTTTAATCACCAGCTGGTCAATATTGCCACGCAGTTTGGCTAAAGATGTATCTACGCCTTGCTGTACATCGCTGTTGTCACCGCCAAACTGGGTCACCACCCGGCTGATGGCTTCAGATGCCATTTGCAGTGCATCGGCCACCAGCAACACAGTTTCTTGTGCCTGACCGCGTAAACCCTGCTGATATTGTTGCAGTGCCAGTTGGGTGTTTGCGTCTGTGCTGACGGCTTTGCCATCTAAAAATAACTGGCCTTCGCTATTGATCAGCCATAACGACTGGTCGGCGCGCTGTAACTGAACTGACGTTGGGTTAATCACTAAATCGTCTTTAAATTGCAAAGCGCAGTTTTGTGATTCAGTGGCAAAAGCAGAAAAAGACAGGCTGGCAGCAATGGCGGTGGCAATTAATGTTTTCATAGTAGACCCCTTGTGTCGGTTGATAACAACACATCGCAAGGGCTGTGCCATATGTTAAGTTGTTGTATTTGTTGTTTTATTTATTGTTCCATCAAAGTTGGCCTCACAAGGTGTCGTCAAAATGACTAACTTTTAGTCAAAACGGAGCAGTGTTGATGTTATTACTGCTATATAACCAAATCGCATAAAGCGGAAGGAACGATTCTTTCAGAAATATCCGTATAGACGGCTAAAATGCGGGCAGTTGAATAAAAACAGGTGTTGTTATGCTTTTGGCTTCACTGAGTGCACAAGCAAGCCCGCTAAGTGCCGAGCAAGTTAAAAATTTACAGGCGCTGGTTAGCCAGCTCAATCCGATCCAGCAAGCCTGGGTCAGCGGTTATCTGGCCGCAGCTGCACAACTCTCCGGCCAGCAGGCGGGGCCTGTGGCTGCTGCTCAGGTGGCTGAAGCTGCAACTCTGACTATTTTATATGCGTCCCAAACCGGCAATGCCAAAGGAGTGGCCGGTAAAATGAAAGCTGCCGCTGAGCAGCAGGGTTTTGCGGTGCAGTTGCTGGATATTGCCAGTTATAAAACCAATGCACTGGCCAAAGAGAAGTTTTTGATTATTGTCACTTCCACTTATGGTGAAGGTGAACCGCCTGAGTCTGCGGTGAGTTTTCATAAGTTTTTGTTTGGTAAAAAAGCGCCTCAGCTGCCGCAGTTACATTATGCAGTGCTGGGTTTGGGGGACAGCTCTTATGAATATTTCTGCCAGACAGCTTTAGATTTTGACAATAAACTGGCGGCATCTGGCGCAAAAAGGCTGCAGCCTGTGGCTTTATTGGATGTGGATTACGAAGCAAAAGCCTCTGAGTGGCAACAGCAGGCGCTGTTGCAGTTTGCGCCTTTATTAACAGCCGCTAATACCACACCTTCGGCACAAGTCATTGCCTGGCCAGGTGCGACTGACAACCATCACAGTTTGTACAGCAAGCAAAATCCGTTGTCCGCTGAGTTGTCCGTCAATCAGAAAATTACCGGCCGCAGTTCCAGCAAGGACGTGCGTCATATTGAAATCTCGCTGGCAGGTTCAGGCCTGACTTATCAGCCGGGTGATGCGCTTGGGGTGTATTTCCAGAATGATCCGGCGTTGGTGAGCGCTATTCTGGCCGCCACCGGCATTGCTGCAACAACGCAAGTGACGCTCGATGGTGCTCAAATCACCATTGAACAAGCCCTCACTGAGCAACTGGAGCTGACGCAGTCTTATCCTTCTTTTGTCGAAAAATACGCAGCGGCCACCGGCAATACAGTGTTGCAGCAACTGGCGGCAGACAAAACAGCGCTGCGCGAATTTTTAGCGCAACATCAAACTGCCGATGTAGTGCTGCAATTCCCGGGTGCGTTAAGTGCGCAGCAGCTCGTCGACAGCCTGCGTAAGCAGCAACCGCGGTTATATTCCATCGCTTCCAGCCAGGCAGAAGTGGGTGAAGAAGTGCATTTAACAGTGGCTGTGGTGCGTTATGACGCTTTTGGTCAAACCCACTTAGGCGGTGCTTCCGGCTTTTTGGCCGAGCGTTTAGCCGAAGGCCAGCAGGTAAAAGTTTTTGTCGAGCACAATGACAATTTCCGTCTGCCAGGCCACGACACACCAGTGATTATGATTGGCCCAGGTACCGGCATTGCGCCTTTCCGGGCATTTTTGCAGGAGCGTGACAACGCTGGCGCCACTGGCCAGAACTGGTTGTTTTTTGGTAACCCCCATTTCACCCAGGACTTTTTATACCAGGTAGAACTGCAGGATTATTTAAAGCGTGGTGTGCTCAGCAAGCTGGACGTGGCTTTTAGCCGCGACCAGACGGAAAAAGTTTATGTACAGCACAAGCTGCTGGCCAAAGGGGCTGAAGTCTGGAGTTGGTTAGCGCAAGGTGCCCATCTGTATATCTGCGGAGATGGCAGCAAAATGGCCAAAGATGTGCATCAGGCGTTGCTGCAAATTGCACAACAATTTGGGGGGTTAAGCGAAGAAGCGGCCGCCGATTATTTAGAGCAACTGCGTGAACAAAAACGTTATCAGAAGGATGTTTATTAATGACAACGCCACAATACCCGATAGATCCAAAACTGCAGGTGCAGGGCGCGCTGTCTGATAACGAACGCTTAAAGGCGGAAAGTCATCATTTACGCGGCACTATTACCACTGACTTAAAAGATGAAATTACCGGTGGTTTTACCGGTGATAACTTCTTATTGGTGCGTTTTCACGGCATGTATCAGCAAGATGATCGCGATTTGCGGGCTGAACGGGCCGAACAAAAACTGGAACCACTGCATAATGTGATGTTACGCGCCCGGATGCCGGGTGGCATTATCAAACCTGAGCAGTGGCTGGCTATTGATAAGTTTGCCAGTGAAAAAACCCTGTACGGCAGCATTCGTTTAACCACCCGCCAGACCTTTCAGTTCCATGGTGTGTTTAAACCCAACATTAAACCTATGCATCAGATGCTCAACAGCATTGGTATAGATTCAATAGCCACAGCCGGTGACGTAAACCGTAACGTGCTTTGCACCTCAAATCCGGTGGAGTCGGTGTTACATCAGCAAGCCTATCAATGGGCTGCCAAAATTTCTGAACATCTGCTGCCAAAAACCCGCGCTTATGCCGAGATCTGGCTGGATGAAGAAAAGGTGGAAACCACAGAAACCGAACCTGTGCTGGGTGATACCTATTTACCGCGTAAGTTTAAAACCACAGTGGTGATCCCACCACATAATGACGTGGATGTGCATGCCAACGATTTAAACTTTGTGGCTATTGCCGAAAATGGCCAGCTGGTTGGTTTTAACGTGTTGGTGGGTGGTGGTCTTGCCATGACCCACGGTGACAAAGGCACTTACCCACGCCGTGCCGAAGATTTTGGTTTTATTGGCCTGGAGCATGTGCTGAAAGTGGCTGAACACGTGGTGACAGTACAACGTGATTATGGCGACAGGGTGAACCGCAAAAACGCCAAAACCAAATACACCATCGACCGTATTGGCGTGGAAACCTTTAAACAGGAAGTGGAAAAACGGGTTGGTGTAAAGTTTCAGCCAAGCCGGCCTTATGAATTTACCCACAGGGGCGACCGTTTTGGCTGGGTGGAAGGCATTGATGGTAAACACCATTTAACGCTGTTTATCGAAAACGGCCGTTTGCTGGATTACCCGGGCAAACCGCTGAAAACAGGTGTGTCGGAAATTGCCAAAATTCACAAAGGTGATTTTCGCATGACGGCAAATCAAAACCTGATCATTGCCGGTGTGGCCGCTGAAGATAAAACACAGATTGAGGCTATTGCCCGGGCTCATGGTTTAATTGAAGACAGCGTGACAGCACAACGCAAAAATTCGATGGCCTGTGTGTCTTTACCCACTTGCCCATTGGCGATGGCTGAAGCCGAACGTTATTTACCCACTTTAGTCACTTATGTGGAAGGCATTTTAGCCAAACACAATGTGGCAGACGACCACATTATTCTGCGGGTGGTGGGCTGCCCTAACGGTTGTGGCCGCGCCATGCTGGCAGAAGCGGGTTTAGTGGGTCGTGGCCCAGGCAAATACAATTTGTATTTAGGTGGCAACACAGCCGGTACCCGTATTCCAAAACTGTATTTAGATAATGTGGCCGAAGCCGACATTCTGGCCGCGCTCGATACGCTGATTGGCCGCTGGGCGGTTGAACGCAACGCCGGTGAATGTTTTGGTGATTTTGTTATTCGGATTGGCGTAGTGGCAGAAGTGAAAGTCAGTAAAACTGATTTTCACGCCTGATCCGGCAAAAGCTTTGGAGTTTCGAACATTATGAGTTATCAGCAGTTATTACAGTTGGAGTCTGCCGCGCAGCAGCAGGCGCTGCAGGAAATTAACCAACTGCTGGTGCCTTTCACGGCGCAGCAGCGGGTTGAATTTGCACTGAAAGAACTGCCCGGTACTCATATGCTCAGCTCCAGCTTTGGGATTCAGGCTGCCGTGATGTTGCACCTTTGCACCAGCATCAAAGCCGATCTGCCGGTGGTACTCACCGACACAGGTTATTTATTTCCCGAAACTTATCGTTTTATTGACGAGCTGACAGAGCGGCTGCAGCTGAATTTACAAGTGTATCGCAGCCATTTAAGCCCGGCCTGGCAGGAAGCCCGCTTTGGCCAGCTTTGGACCAGTCCTGAAGGACTGAAACAATATAATCAGCTGAATAAAGTCGAGCCGATGCAACGGGCGCAGCAGGAACTTGCGGTACAAAGCTGGTTCAGCGGCCTGCGCCGTAGCCAAAGTTCCACCCGCGCCGATACACCCATTGTGAGTGTGCAACGTGGCGTGGTAAAAATTTGCCCTATTGTCGAGTGGAGCAATAAAGACATTCACTATTACTTAAAAGACAATAACTTACCTTATCACCCGCTGTGGGAGCATGGATATGTATCAGTGGGCGACACCCATTCCAGCCGCCCGCTGCAAGCCGGTATGACTGAGGAAGAAACCCGCTTTAACGGCATGGGCCGCGAATGTGGTTTGCATACCTCAGGCGATGGTAGTTAAAAGCCATTGTTTTTACGGTACAGGCCTTGTTGTGTGATGACAGCAAGGTCAAATCACAGCCCTTGATGTCAAAAAAACGCCAATAGTTAAATATTTGCAAATGTTGCAAACTTTTTTCAATCAGCCTTCGACCAAAGCAACAGATCCCCACTCATCTGCTTTGGAAAAATACATGTTTGCCAAAAACTTAACGATATCGGCGCTGCTGTTCAGTGTTTGGCTGTTGCCATTGGCCAGCCAGGCCGACAGTGCCACAGTGAAGGCCGGCAGCTCAACTGCGGTTCAGGACCCAAAATTCAGCCCGGCACAGCTCAAAGCAGATTTACAAAGTCTGCGGACTTTTATTAAGGATACCCACCCTGATGTTGGCCATTCCGCTTCAGCCGCCGAACTGGAACGCGCCTTTTTGCAAATAGAAGCCAGCCTGGAAAAACCTCTGACCGCCAACGAATTCTGGTTGCAAACGGCAAAACTTAATCCGCTGTTTAATGATGCACACTGGTCGGTGAATTTGCCGCAAGATCAAACGGATATGCAGCAACTGATCAAAAAAACCGGTGGGGTTTTCCCTTTGGAAGTGCATATCAGGCCTGATGGTGAGCTGACAGTGCTGGCCCTGGCCGGTGGTGCTGACACCCCATGGCGTGGTGCCACTATTCAAAGTGTTAATGCAGTGCCGGCTGCTGTGATTGGCAGGCAGTTGCTGGCGTTGCGTCATGGCGATTCCCCTATCAACAGAGCCAATTTGCTGGGGCCGGCTTTTCAGTTGTATTACGCCAAAGTTTTTGGTTCACCCGCTGAATTTAAGTTGCAACTTACCCAACACGACAAAACCATTGAAGTGACGCTGCCCGCCAGCCAACAGGCGGCAGTACTGGGCAAAGAGGGTAAAAACTTCAGCGACAATTTTAGTTATCAAAGCTTAAATGCCGATACTGCCTATCTGAAACTCGGTACCTTTTATTGGCCGGATGAACAGCAAATAGGCACTTTTACCAAAGACGCTTTTAGCAAAATACAACAATCCGGTGCTAAAACCCTGATTATTGATGTGCGGGAAAACCGCGGTGGCAACGATTCTGCCTGGATTGAGCATCTGATGCCTTACCTGGCTGACCAGCCATTCAGAGTGGGCTCGCATAACAAGAAGAAAGTCATTGCCAGCCGCGCCAGTGCCACTGAACCGGCAGGCCTTGTGATTGATAGTGAATTTAAAACCTGGTATCAGCCACAATTGGATAACCCGCTGCGTTTTACCGGTAAAGTCATCGTGCTGACCGGCCGTCGTACTTATTCATCGGCCGTGCAATTTTGTAATGTGATGCAGGATTTTGCTTTTGCCACGCTAGTGGGGGAAGGCAGTTATGTGCGTTCGCGCAGCACTGGTGGTGTGCAGTTTTTCACCTTGCCACAAAGTAAGTTAGATATTGTGGTACCAAGGTTTTGGGCCGCAAGACCAAAAGGTGGTTTCACCGAACAGCTGCTGACACCGGATCTGTTATTGCCGGATGATGTGACAGCGCCAAACACCCTTATTCAGGCAGTACTTGCACGCTCTGGTGCTCGTTAACCGCCTGCAATTTTGCCTTATACATAGCTACCTGACCTTGTTCATAACTGTAACGCAGCGCCTCACGTAACACTTTACTTGCAGCTGTGTTGTTGTTTTGCTGCAAATATAGTCTGGCCAATGCCAGGTTGGCTTTATGCAGGTATGGCGCCTGTTCCAGTAACTTCTGGTAATAACGAATGGCCCTGTCTTGTTGTTGCTGTTGTTCAGCCTGATAAGCCAGATAAAACCAGTTGTAAGGGTTGTCGTCGTTGCTTTGCAGTAACAACGCTTCCAATCGATGGATTGCGGCGCTGTCGTTCAACTCCTGCGCCACCAGCAGATAGTTACTGGCGATAGCTGCCGGGTTCATGCTGTGTTTCAGGCCAAATTCATACCATTGTTGAGCAGATCGTAAATCCCCGGCACGCCGGTACAAAATGCCGAGCAGATTAATGCTGGCGCTGTAAGTTGGATCTTGTTGCAGCGCAGCCTGGGTTAGCCAGAAGGCTTTATTTTGATCATCGGCGAGCAGCGCATCCGCCGCCAGATTGTTGTACATCATGGCGGCAAAGCGGCGGTGATCAAACATAGCGCCCAGCCGGTCTAACCGCTCCGGAAAATAATCAATAGCGACTGCGGCCCGTTGTACCCGCAGCTGTTGCATTGTGTCCTCTTGCGGCGCAAAGAGATAAGTGCGGACATGGTCTGAGCTGATAAACACATCACCGGAAAAATTCAACATCGGTTCGCCATAAGTTGCCCGGTAACCCACCTCAATATTCACCAGTTTTGCCAAAGCTGTGGTGAGCACCGCCAAAGACATGCAATTGCCCGACATCAGCTGCATGGTTTGGCTGGCGCTGTAGTTTTTGCCTTCATAATGAAAATTCGACAACTGCTTGCTCAGAAACAGTTCCAGCCTTTCATAGCCGGGCATCTGTTGAAGCTCGCTTTGCTGATAAAACTGCAAAAACTGTTGTTGCTGTTTTTCGCTCAGCTGATAAAAAGCAGCCACCTCTGGAATGGCATGGGCCGCTGGTTTGGCAAAATAATGTTGTGGTGTCTGTGGTGGTGTTATTGTTGGTGCAGGCGTTTGACTGCAAGCTTGCAATAAAATAAGCAGCAGAATCAACGGCAGAGGTAATTTCATCCGGGTAAGTCCATTTACAACTATTTCATATTGATAACACGCAGGTGGTTAAAATCCAAGCCTTGTCAAAGAGCAAAATTCAGTGAACTTGCGCAGGAACACCGGGGCGCCGCCGCAGTTTTAGCACTTGCCACAGCACACAACTTGCTGCGGCGGCGCTTTAACGGCACAATCGGCGACAAAATAAAACAACAGGAACAATGCGCTGATGACTTCTACAACTTCAACACCGGGCTTTAAGCTGGGCCTGGTGCCGCAAATTATGCTGGGTATTCTTTGTGGTATTGTGCTCGCCAGCTGGTCGGCTGAGGCCGGGCAGGCGGTTGCCATTTTGGGAGCGCTGTTTGTCAAAGCGCTCAAAGCCATAGCGCCAATTCTGGTGTTTATTCTGGTGGCCTCATCCATTGCCAACCGCAAAATTGACGGTCAGGCCAAAATGAAACCCGTGCTGGTGCTGTATTTAACCGGCACTTTTTTAGCGGCCTTAACCGCTGTAGTGGCAAGTTTTTTATTTCCTACCACATTAAACCTGGCCGCAGCTGCTGAAGCTGTCACACCGCCTGAAGGTATTGCTCAGGTATTAAAAACAGTGTTATTCCAGGTGGTGGATAACCCGATCAATGCCCTGCTGACCGGTAATTTTATTGGTGTTTTGGCCTGGGCTATTGGTCTGGGGTTGGGGTTACATCATGCCAATAAAACCACCAAACAGGTGTTTACCGATGTGTCGCACGGTATTTCGATGCTGGTCACTTTTATCATTAAACTGGCCCCTATTGGTATTTTTGGCCTGGTTGCCGAAACAGTGGCCACCACAGGTTTTGCCGGTTTAGCCAGTTATGGCCAGTTGTTGCTGGTGCTCGTGGGTTCTATGTTGTTTATCGCGTTGTTGGTCAACCCGCTGCTGGTGTTTATTACCACCCGCAAAAACCCATATCCTTTAGTGCTCACCTGCTTAAGAGAAAGTGGTATTCCGGCCTTTTTTACCCGCAGCTCAGCCGCCAATATTCCGGTCAATATGATGTTGGCGGAAAAACTCAAATTAGATGAAGACACCTATTCAGTGTCTATTCCGCTGGGCGCCACTATTAATATGGCCGGTGCTGCCATTACCATCACTGTACTGACGCTGGCAACAGTACACACTCTGGGCATTCAGGTGGATTTTGCCACTGCAATGTTACTCAGTGTGGTGGCCGCTGTGTGTGCTTGTGGTGCATCCGGTGTTGCCGGTGGTTCATTATTGTTGATCCCGCTGGCTTGTGGCCTTTTTGGCATTTCCAGTGATGTTGCCATGCAGGTGGTGGCTATAGGTTTTATTATTGGTGTGGTGCAGGATTCCTGTGAAACTGCATTAAATAGCTCAACTGATGTGGTCTTTACTGCCGCTGTGTGCCAACGTCAGGCTTAATTGTGGTTCTGCTGCTGTTGCTTCGGTGAGTAACAGCAGCAACCCCGCTTGCTGAGTTGTCGTGACGCTTTAATTTCTGAATTCCTCTTCTGCTAATTCCATTTGGTTATAACTGAGCGCAATCCCTTCTTGGATTCAGGACGTTTAGACGTCTAATATCGCATCGTTGATGATCCGGCGGCGATGAGGGGTCCACTCTGTCCAATCCCGCTGCAGGCAAGAAAATAGCTACTTGGTAGCGGGAGCAAGCAGTGCAGTATTTACCTATCTTCACCGATTTAACCGGCAAAGCCGTGTTGCTGGTTGGCGGCGGCCATGTGGCGCTGCGAAAAGCGCGCACTTTGTTAAGCGCCGGTGCGGTATTAACTGTGGTGTCTCACCAGTTTGAAGCCGAATTTTATGCCTGGCAGCAACAGCAAAAAGCCCATTTAATTCAGGGCGATTTTGACGCTGCACAGTTAGCCGGTCATTGGCTGGTGCTGGCCGCTACCGACGATGATGGGGTGAATGCCGCTGTACATCAGGCCGCCACTGCCAGACAAATCTGGGTCAATACTGTCGACGACCAGGACAAATGTGAGTTTATTTTCCCTTCGATTATCGACCGCTCGCCTATTCTGGTTGCTATTTCCAGCGGCGGCACTGCGCCTGTGCTGGTGCGGCGGTTACGCGAAAAACTAGAAACTTTGTTACCTCAGCATTTAGGGCCCCTGGCTGAACTGGTCGGCCGTTTTCGCACCAAAGTGCAGCAAAAACTGCAGGGGTTTGCGCAGCGGCGGCAATTCTGGGAAAAAGTGTTTAATTCCAATATCGTCAGCCTGGTGCAAACACAGCAGCTGGGCGCCGCCGAAGCCGAATTACAGCAAGCACTACAAGACCAGCAAAGCAACAAAAGCGAAGTCTATGTGGTGGGTGCAGGCCCGGGTGACCCTGAGCTTCTCACTCTGAAAGCTTTGCAGCTGATGCAACAAGCCGATGTGGTGGTGTACGACTATCTGGTGTCCGAACCCATTATGCAGCTGGTACGCCGCGACGCCGAACTGATTTGTGTTGGCAAAAAAGCCGGCGCCCATTCAGTGGCGCAGGAGCACACCAATCAGTTACTGATAGATTTAGCCCTTGCCGGTAAAAAAGTCTGCCGGTTAAAAGGTGGCGACCCCTTTATCTTTGGCCGTGGTGCTGAAGAAATTGAAGTGTTATTGCCACATCAAATTCCGTTTCAGGTGGTGCCCGGTATTACGGCCGCTGCGGGTTGTGCCGCTTATGCCGGTATTCCGCTGACACACAGAGATTATGCGCAGGCAGTGCAGTTTGTCACAGGCCATTGCCAGAAAGACGGCAAAGAGCCGGACTGGCATAGCTTAAGCCGCGCCAATCAAACCTTAGTGATTTATATGGGGCTGATGAAATCGGCTCATATTCAGGCGCAGTTGTTAGCCGCAGGCCGGGCGGCCGATACCCCTATCGCCATTTTAGAAAACGGCACCAGGCCTGAGCAAAGGGTGATCACCGGTACCCTGGCGCAACTGGCAGATTTAATTGAAATGCAACAAGTCCAGTCGCCGGCCTTATTGGTGATTGGTGAAGTGGTGGCACTGCAGCACAAGCTGGCCTGGTATGGCAACAGAACACAGGCCGCAGTATTTGCCCAGCCTTTGGCCGCTTTGGCCTGAAGACTGGCACAACTTTAAATGTTTTAACTTGAGGGACATCCTGGTGCAAACCTTAACGCATTTACAACAGCTGGAAGCAGAAAGCATCCAGATTTTCCGTGAAGTGGCGGCCGAGTTTGATAACCCGGTGATGCTGTATTCGATTGGTAAAGACTCGTCGGTGCTGCTGCATCTGGCACGCAAAGCTTTTTATCCGGGCAAAATTCCGTTTCCGTTGCTGCATGTCGACACCGACTGGAAGTTTCGCGAAATGATTGAGTTTCGTGACCGGCTGGCCAAAGAGTATGGCTTTGACCTGCTGGTGCATAAAAACCCGGAAGGTCTGGCGATGGGCATGAACCCCTTTACTTTTGGCAGCGCCAAACATACCGATGTGATGAAAACCGAAGGTTTAAAGCAGGCACTGAACAAATATGGTTTTGACGCCGCTTTTGGTGGTGCCCGTCGTGACGAGGAAAAATCCCGCGCTAAAGAACGCATTTATTCGTTCCGTGACCAATACCATCGCTGGGATCCAAAAAACCAGCGGCCAGAGCTGTGGCACACCTACAACGGTCAGGTAAATAAAGGTGAAAGTATCAGGGTGTTCCCACTGTCGAACTGGACTGAACTGGATATCTGGCAATACATCTATCAGGAAAATATTGAAATTGTGCCCCTTTATCTGGCGGCTTACCGCCCTGTAGTAGAGCGCAACGGTACCCTGATCATGGTGGATGATGACCGTATGCCGTTAGAGCCTGGCGAAAAACCCGAGCAAAAGCTGGTACGTTTCAGAACCCTGGGCTGTTATCCGCTGACCGGCGCCATTGAGTCGGACGCCGACAGTTTAACTGCCATTATCGAAGAAATGTTGTTGTCGCGCTCCAGCGAGCGGCAAGGCCGGGTGATTGACCACGATTCCAGTGGTTCGATGGAAAAGAAAAAACGTGAGGGCTACTTCTGATGTCAGTCGCTATTGAATTGGAACAACTGGGGATTGAAGAATACCTCAGACAACAACAGCACAAGTCTTTGCTGAAATTTTTAACCTGTGGTTCAGTGGACGACGGCAAAAGCACGCTGATTGGCCGTTTGTTGCATGACAGTGCGCAGATTTATGAAGATCAGCTGGCGGCTTTGCATAAAGACAGCAAAACCCATGGCACCACAGGCGAACAAATCGACTTGGCGCTGTTGGTGGACGGTCTGCAGGCGGAGCGTGAACAAGGCATCACTATTGACGTGGCCTACCGTTATTTTTCCACCGCCAAACGCAAATTTATTATTGCCGACACGCCGGGCCATGAGCAGTACACCCGCAATATGGCCACTGGTGCGTCTAACTGTGACCTGGCCATTATTCTGATCGACGCCCGTTATGGTGTGCAAACCCAAACCTGCCGCCACAGTTTTATCTGTGCTTTGCTTGGCATCAAACAGTTTGTGGTTGCCATTAATAAAATGGATTTAGTGGGTTTTGCCGAAGACCGTTTTGAACAAATTCAGCAGGATTATCTGGCCTTTGCCGAGCAGTTAAAGCAGCAGCTTGGCACAGAGCAGGGGCCGGACATTGATTTTGTGCCGCTGTCAGCGCTGAACGGCGATAACGTGGTAAACCGCTCAAGCCAAAGCCCCTGGTATGCTGGCCCAACCTTGTTGCAAAAACTGGAAAACGCTCCGGTCACAGGTTTTAACTTTGCAGGTGAAGCGCGCTTACCTGTGCAGTATGTCAACAGACCGAATCTGGACTTCCGTGGTTTTGCCGGCACTATTGCCGCAGGTCAGTTTAACGTCGGTGACGCCATCATGGCGTTGCCCTCGGGTAAAAGTTCAGTGATCAAATCTATTGTCACCTTTGATGGCGAACTGCCTTCTGCTGTGGCCGGTCAGGCAGTGACGCTGACGTTACAGGATGAAATTGATATCAGCCGCGGCGACGTGATAGTGCCCAAACAGCATCAGGCTCGGGTTTCTAATCGCATTCTGGCCAAAGTGGTGTGGATGCACGAGGATGAGCTGCAGCTTGGTAAAAGTTACAACATTAAACTGGCCAGCAAAAAAGTGGCGGGCAAAGTCACGGCTATTCGCCATGCCATTGATGTGAATACGCTGGCAGAATCTGCAGTGCAAAGCCTGGCATTAAATGGCATAGCACTGGTGGAGCTGGAACTGACCGAAGCTATTGTGTTTGACCCTTACCGGCAGAATCGCGACACCGGTGGTTTTATTTTTATCGACCGTTTAAGCAATATCACTGTGGGTGCAGGTTTGGTCGACAGCGACCTGGCCGCAGTGCAGCAACAAAGCAGATTTAGCGCAGCCGAGCTGGAGCTGAATGCTTTTGTGCGTAAACATTACCCGCACTGGCAGGCGGTTGATATTTCTAAACTGAGCTAACAGCGAAGCCCGGCAATGATCAATGGTTTGCCGGGCTGACTGCAGCTGGTGCAGGGTTTTTACAGAGGTGTTATGAACAATATTGTCTGGCAACAACATCAGGTTGAACGCAGGCAGCGTGAAACGCAAAAACAGCAGCAAGCGGTGGTGTTGTGGTTTACCGGTTTAAGCGGTGCCGGCAAATCGACTGTGGCAGGTGCGCTGGAACAGGCGTTGCTCGCTCGGGGGGCCCATACGTATTTGCTTGATGGTGACAATGTACGCCATGGTTTATGTGCCGATTTGGGTTTTTCCGAAGCCGATCGCAGTGAAAACCTCCGCCGGGTCGGGGCTGTTGCCGGCCTGATGCTGGACGCCGGTTTAATCGTACTCAGCGCTTTTATTTCACCACTGAAGAGCCAGCGTGACGCCATTCGCCAGGCATTGCCTGAAGGCAGGTTTATCGAGGTTTATGTTGCCACTTCGCTGGAAGAGTGCGAAAAGCGCGACGTGAAGGGGCTGTATCAAAAAGCCCGGTTGGGTGAAATTAAAAACTTTACCGGTATTTCCGACCCTTACGAAGCACCGGAGCAGCCGGATATCGTGCTGGATACAGCGCTGTTATCGCTGGAACAAAGTGTGCAACAATTGCTGTTGATGCTGGAACAACGTGGCATTATCGGGCCACAACGCTAATATGCAGGACCTGATGTTGATGACTTCTTACACGCCGACGCAGCAACAACTGAGCCAGTGGTTACCGCAGATTTGCCAGATTGCCGTGGCCGCAGGGAACGCTATTCTGGCGATTTATCATCAGCCGGAAGTGGTTGCTGTGCAGCACAAAGCCGACGACAGCCCGCTGACCGCCGCCGATTTAGCCGCGCATCAGCTGATTATGCGTGAGCTTTCAGTATTAACGCCGGATATTCCGGTGTTGTCAGAAGAAGCGGCCGATATTCCCTGGAGCGTACGCCAGCACTGGCCTTGTTATTGGCTGGTCGACCCTTTGGATGGCACCAAAGAGTTTATTAAACGTAATGGCGAGTTCACGGTGAATATCGCGTTGATAGTGGCTGGCGAGCCGGTGCTTGGGGTAATTCACGCCCCGGTGCTGCAAAAAACCTACAGTGCAGTGCTCGGACTGGGGGCTTTTGTGGCAGAAGTGGATGCTCAGGGGCAAACACAAAGCCGGGTTATTCAGGCGAAAAAACCAGCAGAAGGTGAGCCGGTCAAAATTGTTGGTAGCCGCAGTCATGCCCAGCCAGGGATGGACGCTGTACTGGCGAAATATCCACAACATGAATTACTGGCAGTGGGCAGTTCATTAAAGTTCTGTCTGGTGGCCGAAGGCAGCGCACATTTATACCCAAGATTAGGCCCCACCATGCTGTGGGACACAGGCGCCGGTCATGTGATTGCAGTGGCAGCAGGCGCCAGCGTCAGTTATGACGGCATCGAGGGGCCTGCCTATCAGCGGGAAGAATTGCAAAATGGCAATTTTACCGTGCAGGCCTGATAACTTCTGCTGTTTCATCCTTTGTTCATGCCTGAGTCATTTGTCTCAACTTATAAGTTGTGCTGCAAAAGTGCTTGAGTGGCAGAGCATCAAGTCCTTTTATTCGACCAATTGGTAGTACATCTTCGATAAATAGCGCTGTTGTTTCAACGCCCGGCGACGGATAATAGCGCTATAGTTTTTTTATCAGGCTGCTGTTGGCAGCGCGCTGGGTTAAGCAACGGGGATCGGTATGGGGCTGCTACGTCATCTGCATAAAGCACCGATCAGGGTGCTGCGGTTACAAAGGCGCAAAAGTATGATCCGGATCCGTTTTAGCATGATCCGGTTAAAAACGGCGTTGTCGCAGGAAAAGGCGGAAACCCGCCAAATGTTGCGTATTTATCAGAGTTATTTGTCCGGAGAAGCCAGCAAAGCGGATTTAGCTGCGGCCAATGCTCAGCTGGCGGATGTGCTGCGTGCTACAGGCTTGGGCATTTTTGCCATTTTGCCTTTTGCCCCTGTTACTATTCCGCTGATTGTAAAACTGGGGCGTAAACTGGGTATTGAAGTGATGCCAAGTGCTTTTGCACCTTCGGCAAAAAAAACAGCCAGTCTGACAGCGCAATTACCGGAACAACGAGAGCTTGCCAGTAGCAAAAAAGCTGAAAAACCACTGAAACAAGGCTAAAGCAACAAGGTTAAATCCTTATCCTTTACCCAATAAAAAAAGCTGCCTTCAGGCAGCTTTTTTTATTGTTGTCAGCCGGTATCAAAACCGGGCCGTGATTAACCTTTAATGGTCATATAAGCCACTATCGCAATCAGCAGCGGCGCTACAATGGCCGCCATCAGCCGGTACCAGTGCAGCATGGTTTTGTTCATTTCACCGGCCAATACAGCGCGGATCTCAGGCCAAATGCGCCAGCCGACAAAAACTGCAGCCAGCATACCACCTAAAGGCATTAATAAGTTGGACGCAACAAAGTCCATTAAATCAAAAGGTGTTTTGCCCAGGATTTTCATATCTTCAGACATAACACCAAAAGATAATGCCGCCGGAATGCCCAACACCACATAGTTGCTGATGCTGACAATCAGGGTGGCGCTTTTACGGGCCAGGCCATATTCGTCAATCAGAAAGGCCACTGCCGGTTCCAGAATTGAAATCGAAGAGGTGACAGCAGCAAATAACAACAGTGAAAAGAACACCAGTGCCAGAATTTGGCCACCGGCCATTTGGGCAAATAAAGCCGGCATGGTAATAAATGTCAGGCCAGGGCCTGCTGCCGGGTCGACGTGGAAGGCAAAGACCGCAGGCAGAATCATTAAACCGGCTAATACACTTGCCATAGTGGCCAGGCCGGCAATCCATAAACCTGCGTTCACCACCTTGGTTTCAGCACTTAAATAAGAGCCATAGGCAATCATTAAACCTGCGCCCACTGACAGCGAAAACACCGCTAAACCCAAAGCATCCAGCACCATTTTTACCGACAACTTGCTCCAGTCCGGCGTAATAAAATACATCACACCTTCAACAGCACCAGGCAGTGTCAGGCTGCGGTAAACCATGAACAACATCAGTGCAAACAGCACCGGCATCAGTACTTTACAAATTCTTTCAATGCCAGATTGCACGCCGGCGATGACAATAGCGGCGGTAATGCCCATAAAAGCGGCGGTGTAAATTAACGCAGATGTCGGGTCGGCAATAAAGTGGGTGAAAGTGTCACTGAGCACTTTGGCGTCTGTGGTCAGAATGTCGCCTTTAACTGCTTCCACTATATAAGCAATGGTCCAGCCACCCACCACACAATAAAAACCAAGAATTAAATACACACAAAGCACTGAGATCCAGCCCGCCAGATGCCAGTTGCTTTTGCCTAACACGCGGTAAGCAGAGGTTGCAGATTTTTTTGCGCTGCGGCCGATCATCATTTCGGCCAGCATCATCACAACGCCCACCGAGAAGACACAGGCCAGATAAACCAGCAGGAATACACCACCGCCATTGGCGCCGGCGACGTAAGGGAATTTCCAGATAGCGCCAAGACCAACGGCTGAACCTGCAGCCGCCAGAATAAAACCGATGCGGGAGCCCCAGCTGCCGCGGGCTGTAGTGGTATTGCTCATGATTGTCCCGAGGTGAAGTTAATAGTTCTAATAATTATTTGCTGCAGCAATGTAGAGGAAATGGCGGGTCTATTGCAACCAAAATAGTTGACTGCAGCAGCAGAAAAGTTAAAACGCGGTAAGCGACAACAGCTTAGCGCTACAGGGAGCGGCAGCCCGATTTAAACAACAGGTAGTACTGGCCGGAGCTGCTAACCGGTAGTTTTGTATCATGCTGGCTGACGAATGAAATGATGTTAATTAAATGTATCTTTATGCTGGAGTTCAGCACACTGTTATGGCATAAGTTTCATTGATGCAACCTTCATTTTTAGCAAGGTGGCGACTAAGGTTAAATAACAAGACTGTCCGGGGGTAAAAATGGCCAAAAAACTGCTGCTTTGTTGTTGGCTGTTTTTGCCGCAGGTACTGGCAGCCACTCAGCTCACTTTGTACGCTTACCACAGTTCCCCGCCTTTTGTGATTAATGCCGAAGCCGAAACCGGCTTAAACTACGATTTGGTGCGGGCATTGCAACAGCAGTTGGGCGATAAGTACCAGTTGCAATATAAATATCTGCCACGACCACAGCTCAATGCCCGGCTGCAGGCCGGTGAACCCACCATAGTGTTATGGGCCAATCCGGCCTGGTTCAGCAATAAAGTGCAGCCATATAGCTGGACGACTGAAATTTTTATCGACCGTGATGTTTTTGTCAGCCATCGTGAATTTAGCGGTGATTTAACCGAACTGAATAACCTCGCCGGCAGCACTTTGGGGGCAATCCGGGGTTACAGTTACCCCGGTGTCAACGAGCTGGTGGAGCAGCGGCGTGTCACCCGGCTGGATGCCGAATCTGATAAAGAAAATCTGGCCAGATTACTGGAGCGTAATGTCGACCATGTAGTGATCACCAGGTCGAGTTTTTTATATTACGGCCGGCAACAACATTATCTGGGAAAACTGCGAATTGTCGGTGAACCTTACCCTGCCTATAAAAGACAGCTGCTGTTGACCCAACATTATCAGAACCTGCTGGGGGCCTTTGACAAAGCCATTAACGAATTGCCCAGGCAGGAATTCTGGACGGCCCGGCTGGAACTTTACGGTTTAAAAGCACAATAATGGTCTTGATACCAGTGCGAGGTTGAGCGGCTGTGGCCAGCCCGTTACACTAGCCTCTTTTTGCCAGAGCCTTGTGATGCGTTTAGATAAGTTTATTTGTGATTGTACCGGCCTGACCCGCAGTCAGGCTAGCAAGCTGATCCGTCAGGGTCTGGTGTTGATTGACGGCCAACTATGTAAGCAACCCGCCACCCAGCTAAAGCCTGAACAACAAGTGGAACTGGACGGTGAAGTGCTTGCTCTGACTGGCCCCAGATATTTTGTCATGCATAAACCGGCCGGTTATGTCTGCTCTACGGATGATCCTGATCACAACACTGTGTTTGTGTTAATGGATGAGCCCAGGCTGGATAAACTGCACACTGTGGGCCGGCTGGATTTGGATACCACAGGTTTATTGTTGATCACTGATGATGGCCAGTGGTCTCATAAAATCAGCTCACCCAAACATGAATGTGCCAAAACTTACCGCGCCTGGCTGGCCGATCCTGTGGATGAGTCGGCCATCCAGTTGTTTGCCGAAGGTGTGATGCTGCGTGGTGAAAAACACCCGACCAAAGCGGCACAGCTGGAAATTGTTAGCCCGCATGAGTGTTTATTAACCATTCACGAAGGTCGTTACCATCAGGTCAAACGTATGTTTGCTGCTATTGGCAATAAAGTGGAAAAACTGCACCGCGAAAGAATTGGTGATTTTGTGTTAGATGCCAATGTCTTAGCTGAAGGTGAATACCGCGCTTTAACCGAAGCCGAAGTGGCGGCTTTTGTCAGCTGATGGATTTGCCGGCGCAGCATCAAGCTGCGCCCGGCGTGCTGCTTAACTTTGTAATATCTTCAGTGGCAGCGCCAGTATGTCGTCACCTGAACTTGCAAAATACCAGATAATGCCAATCAGTGAGCCGACAGTCAGCAGATACCAGATTGCCGAAAACAGCTGGCCGTATCTGTCCAGTGGCAGCAGGTGGCTTTGATGACGGCCACGCCATTCAAAGACAATTTCTAAACTGCCCACCAACAATAAAAAGCCAAAAAGCGCGAGGCCAAGGCTGTAACTGACATAAACCCCAAGCAAGGCGCCGGCCACAGTACCCACTAAACCTGCGATGCTATTCATCGAAAAACTGATGCTTTTTAAAATATGGCCACCATCAAGCGGCAACACCGGCAGCAGGTTAAATAAGTTCAGCAGTGCGTTAAAAGTGGCGAGGCCTGCAAAAAAGATGTTGCCGGTGAGCCAATAGGCCAGTAGGCAAGCAATAGAGAGCAGCAGGCCAAAGGTTGGCCCCATAATGGAGATCACCACATCCTGCCAGCGGGTGTTAATTTTTTCGTCGGAAAGTGCCAGGCCGCCCAAAAACGGGATCAGGTAAATACCTTTGGTTTTCATCCCAAAATATTTCATCGCGCGGATATGGCCATATTCGTGAAACACCAGACAAGCCAACAACGCCAGCGCAAACTGTAATGAAAACAACCAGGAATAAGCAGCCACACTGGCACCGGCCAGTACAACTTTGATTACTTTGGCGCTTTTAAACAGCTTAAAACCTAAAGAAGCCAAGCCCAGCCAGCTTTGTTGTGTTGGTTTTGCCGGAGCCAGTTCAGGCTGTTGCCGCTCAATATCTTTTGTGTTGCGCTCGCCGGCACTGTGCAGTTCGTTATTCACAAAAAGCCGGTACTTCAGCACAAAAGGCTGCCACTGCAGTTCGGTTTCAAGTTTGACATTCAACAGTTGACCAGAATCACAGCTTTCGTCAGGCAGCGGCATGCCTGTCAAGGCATCAGCTTCAGATTTGGCAAGCAATTCAAACTGATGCGCTCGTACACTGGCATCTTCTGCCGTGGCACTGAGTTGTGACACCAGCTGTCTGTCCCAGAACAGCTGTTGCCAGCCTGCCATCGAGCCTTCCAGTCGTAATTGTTTGCCTAAACAGTCGATTTTTAATAATTCCACAGCAATTCAGTTCCAAAATATCAGTGAGGGGATCAGAGTTCCGTGATCAGTACAGGCCGCTATCAGGCTGAGCCGAGTTTGGCAAAAAGCAAAATTATGCCTGCGCTTTGTGCCAAGGGGTATGACTTTGCGGCAGATCGGTGCTGCCTGCTGATTTTTTGCACATGGACGAGTCCGCGTCAGCCGTGCGGTTATACTCAGAGCTGACGAATCGTCAGGGTTAAATAGCTTGTATCATCAATCACTTCTGTTAGCTTTTTAAGCAGAGCAGCCGGGTTTTGTGGTGTTACCCGGGTGAGACTGTTGTTTTTCTGCCGCGGCTGAACCTTTTGCCGGGCTATCTTTCTAATTAGAACTTTCTAATATATACTTATATCAGTTTAATCTAATGTAGCCGGTGTGCCGGTTTCAGGAGTTCAGCATGATGAAGTTGCCTTTAAGTTTTGGCCTGGCGGTGATGCTTAGCCATAGTGTGATGGCTGCTGACTGGATGCAGCTAAATGCAGTGCAGGCTCCGCAATATCTGGAATTGCCTGCTGTAGTGGAAGCTGTGTCACAAGCCACAGTGTCGGCACAAACCTCCGGCCGCATTATCGAGCTGCCTTATGATGTCAACGATCTGGTGCCGCAAGGTGCAGTAGTGGTGCGTTTTACCGACACCGAACAAAAAGCGCGGCTGCAAAAAGCCCAGGGCGCCATGACCGAAGCACAAAGCCGTTTTGACGAGCAGCAAAAAGAACTGGCGCGGGTGCAGGACATTCACAGCAAAGGTTTGGTGGCCAAGGCTGCGCTGGATCTGGCGCAAGCCAATTATGCCGCTGCCAAAGCAAGGCTGGAGCAGGCCAAAGCCGCAGTGAGTGAAGCGAATGAGCAGCTGGAGCAAACCGTAGTGCGCGCGCCTTATAGCGGCATTTTGCAACAAAGGTTTGTCGAAATTGGCGAATTGGCGGTGCCGGGCAAAGCGCTGCTGCGCGGTTTATCGCTGGAAAATCTGCGTTTGGTCAGTCAGTTGCCACAAAGTCAGTTACAGGCTGCACAACAAAGCCCGGCGGCTGAACTGCAGCTTGCCAACGGCACTGTCATTCAGCTGGGTAAACCCAATATGACCATAGCGCCGCAGGCCAATAGCCAAAGCCATAGTTTTCAGTTGCGTCTGCAATTACCGGCTGCCGACTACAGCACGCATTTGTTATTGCCGGGTAGCTGGCAGCGGCTGCGGTTACAAACCGGCGAAGTCAGTCGATTGCAAATCCCGGTGTCTGCTGTGTTGTGGCGCGGTGAAGTCAGTGCAGTCTGGTTAAAACAAGGGGAGCAGGTGATGTTGCAGCCGGTGCGGCTGAAACAACTTAGCGCTGACTTGTATCAGGTGTTATCAGGCTTAACGTCAGGCGCTGAAATTGCCACTGACGCCCTGGCTGAATTGGCAAAACAACAGGCGAAACAGCAAGGCCGGAGTCAACCATGAGCAGGTTAGGCATTTCAGGCCGTCTGGCGGCGCTATTTAAACAAAACCAAATTACCCCTTTATTGGCGTTAGTGGGCTTTTTACTGGGGCTTTTTGCCGTGCTGGTAACACCACGCGAAGAAGAGCCACAAATTGAAGTGACCTTTGCCAATGTATTTATTCCTTATGCCGGTGCTTCCGCCAAAATGGTGGAACAGCAGGTGGCAATACCGGCGGAAAAAATCGTTGCCGAAATTGCTGGTGTTGAACATCTGTATTCGGTGTCTGAGCCTGGCCGCGCTGTACTCACAGTGCAGTTTAAAGTGGGAGAAGCCCGCACCGATGCTTTAGTGCGGCTCTACAACGCTTTTTATGCCAAGGCCGACTGGCAGCCAGCCAACAGCGGTATTGGCCCAGTGCTGATTAAACCCAAGGGCATCGATGATGTACCTGTTTTTGCCGTGACTTTATGGAGCAAAAACCCACAAGTCACAGCCGCCGATTTAACTTCGGCCGCTAAAGGGTTGGAAGAGCAGCTGCAGCAGGTGCCGGGCAGTCGTGATATTTACAGTATTGGCGGTGTGGCGCAGCAGGTGCTGGTGCGGCTTGATCCGGCGAGATTGGCGGCTTATCAGCTGAGTTTGCCGGCGCTGCAACAGGCGCTGTTGCAAAACAATAGCCAAAGCCAGAGCCAGGCCATGCTGGCGCCGGACCAGCTGATTCAGCTGCAGGCCGGTAACTTTTTAAGCAGTGTCGACGAAGTGGCATCCTTGGTGGTTGCGGTCAAAAATGAAAATGGCCAGCAGTTGCCTGTGTATTTAAGCGATGTGGCACAAGTCAGCCTTGGTAGCAGCGAACCTGTCAGTTATGTGCAGCAGTTACAGCGCGATGACGCCGGTCAACTGCAACAAAGCCCGGCTGTCACTGTGGTGGTGGCCAAACAACCGGGCAAAAACGCCGTGGATGTATCCAGCGCGCTGCTGGCCAAACTGGATCAGTTACAACAGGGTTATCTCGGTCAGGATATTGAGGTCAGTGTCAGCCGTAACTATGGTGAAACTGCCAAAGACAAAGCCGATACCCTGATTCATAAACTGTTGTTTGCCACCTTGTCTGTGGTGCTGCTGGTGGGTTTTGCCCTGGGCTGGCGCGAAGCTTTTGTGGTGGGCATGGCGGTGGTGATCACCCTGGCTATCACTTTATTTGCATCCTGGGCTTATGGTTTTACCTTAAACCGAGTGTCGTTGTTTGCGCTGATTTTTTCTATTGGCATTCTGGTCGACGACGCCATAGTGGTGGTGGAAAACCTGCACCGGCATTGGTTATTGGGTAAAAAATCCTTGGCCGAGGCCATTCCGCTGGCGGTGGAAGAAGTGGGCGCGCCTACGATTCTCGCCACCTTTACCGTGATAGCGGCCTTATTGCCCATGGCTTTTGTCAGTGGCCTGATGGGGCCTTATATGAGTCCTATCCCTATTAACGCCAGTATGGGCATGTTAATTAGCTTGCTGGTGGCTTTTATTTTTACCCCCTGGCTGTTTTTGCGGGTATTTGGCAACAAAAGCCCGGCCGGCCAACACCATGACGAAGCAGACAGCAAACTGGAACAGCTGTTTAACCGGCTGATGCGGCCATTTCTCTCGAAAAAAGCCGGCCGCACTAACCGGATTAAACTGCTGCTGGGGTTACTCACCGCTATCGGTTTGTCGGTGCTGTTGGTCACCAGTCAGCAGGTGGCGCTGAAAATGCTGCCTTTTGACAATAAATCCGAATTTCAGGTGGTGGTGGATTTAGCCGAAGGCAGCACGCTGGAACAAACCCAGGCGGTGTTAAATCAGGTCAGTCAGGCTTTGCTGCAATTGCCGGAAGTCACCCATCTGCAAACTTATGCCGGTACTGCCGCCCCTATTAATTTTAACGGTTTGGTACGCCAGTATTATCTGCGCCAGCAAGCCTGGCAGGGGGATGTGCAGGTCAACTTAAAAAGCCGGCTCGAGCGCAACGAACAAAGCCACGCCATAGCGCTCAGAGTGCGTCCGGCTTTGGCTGCGCTTGAAAAAAGCACGGGCGCCAGTATCAAACTGGTGGAAGTACCGCCCGGGCCACCGGTGATGGCACCTTTGGTGGCCGAAGTTTATGGCCCGGATTACCAGTTACAGCTTAAGCAGGCGCAACAACTGCAACAAACCTTTGCACAAGTTGCGGATATTGTTGATATCGACAGCACTGTCGAAGCGCCACAACCCTTGTGGCAGCTGGTGGTGGATCAGCAAAAAGCGGCCTTGCTGGGGGTTAGTGTGACTGATGTCAGTTTGGCGGTGCAGCTGGCAAGCAGCGGTGGTAACGCTGGCTTTGTACGCCAGCCCCATCAGCGCAGCTTAACGCCCGTGGTATTAAAGCTGGCCGAGGCTCAGTTGGCCGACTGGCAACAGTTGTCGCAGCTGCCGCTGCACAGCAATACAGGTGCGGTGATCCCGCTGTCTGAACTGGTGCAAAAACAACAGGTGCAGCGGGAAAATACCATCTATCGCAAAGACTTAAGGCCGGTGGTTTTTGTTACGGCCGACTTAGCCGGCGGTATCGACAGCCCGCTTTATGGCATGCTGGAAATTCAGCATCTGCTGAGTCAGGCGCCAGCACCACTGCCACAAAATCTGTTCAGCGCACCGGACAATACCGATGAGCTCAGCATCAAGTGGGACGGTGAATGGCAAATTACCTATGAAACCTTCCGCGATATGGGCATTGCTTATGGTGTGGGCCTGATCATGATTTATCTGTTGGTGGTGGCGCAGTTTAAATCTTATGGTGTACCGCTGATTATTATGGCGCCTATCCCGCTAACGCTGATTGGCATTATGCCGGGGCACTGGCTGCTGAACACCCAGTTCACTGCTACTTCGATGATCGGCATGATAGCGCTGGCTGGCATCATAGTGCGTAACTCCATTTTGCTGGTGGATTATATTCAGCAGCAACTGGCTCAGGGCGTGGCACTTGAAACCGCCGTGGTGCATGCCTCGGCAGTGCGGGCGCGGCCTATTGTATTAACGGCGCTGGCCGCTATGTTGGGGGCGTTTTTTATTCTGGACGACCCTATTTTTGGTGGTCTGGCGGTAGCACTGATTTTTGGTATTCTGGTGTCGACTTTGTTGACCTTAGTAGTGATCCCTGTGGTGTATTACGCTTACAGTTACCAAAAACAACCTTAATGCCTGTTTGGGATTAAGCAGCCGAAATGTCGCAGGGCGCTGGTAACAGCGCCCTGTTTTTTTGCACTTGTTACCCTGAGTTTTACAGCACTTTTAGCCGCACTTTTAGCCGCACTTTTAGCCGATTTTTTGCAATTTAACCGGGCTTTTTTGCCGTTGAACCTGTTTTGTCACAGAAAAAAGCTGAAGGGCGGGTCTGTTGCCATGGTTTTAGTCAAAGCGGCTAAGCTTGGCTTAGGTACAGATCAATCCCTGATGGAGTGAATAATGAAAACATGGTTCTTAGGCGCAGCTTTATTGGCGGCAGCAAACCCGGTGTTGGCCGATGGCAGTGCCACGCCGGTGCAGTTTATTGATACTTTTGCCAAAATTTTTGGTGAGCATAAAGGCGAGCGTAAAGGCCACGCTAAAGGTTTTTGTGTCAGCGGCAGTTTTACCGGCAACACCAAAATGCAGCCTTACAGCAACTCGGCTTTGTTTTCCGGTGAAAGTTATCCACTGACCGGGCGTTTTTCGATGGCTGGTGGTAACCCTAAAGCGGCAGAAAACAGCAGAAGCCCCAGAGGTTTTGCCGCACAAATTAAGCTAAATAACGGTGAAATTCAGCATTTTGCCTTGTTATCAACGCCAATCTTTGGCGCCAAAGACCCCGACAGCTTTTTAGGTTTATTACAGGCTTCTATTCCCGATGCAACAACGGGGAAACCGGATCTGGCTAAAATTGCCGCTTACCGTAAAGCTCACCCCGATACGCTGGCGCAGGCGGAATACTTAGCCAAAACCGCGCCACCGGCCAGTTATGCCAATGCCCCTTATTTTGGTTTGCATAGTTTTTATCTGAGCAATGCCGAAGGTAAACAACAAGCTGTGCGCTGGCAGCTGCAGCCGCTGGATGGTGTCAAAGGTTTAACCGACAGTGAAATAACCGCAGCACCCAAAGATTTTCTTGAGCAGCGTTTGCTGGCGCAGCTGGCCAAAGGGTCGGTGAAATTTAAGCTGCAATTTCAATTGGCTGAGGCCGGCGATAATTTACTGGACCCATCCATAGCCTGGCCTGCAGAGCGCACAGTGCTGGATGGTGGTGAGCTGCAGATCACAGCGGCAGGGGGCGACAGCTGCAAAAACATTAACTTCGACCCCAATGTGCTGGCTAGTGGCATCAGCCCCAGTGCAGATCCGGTGTTACAAATGCGCTCCGGTGCTTATGCCATTTCTTTTGGCAAAAGGCTGAGTGGCCAATAAGCCCAGGACTGTTACTGTTTGCCGCTGCAGTGGCGGTTATCTGGCTTATTTTGTCTGCAACAGAGGGCGTGTGATTTTTGTGACCTTTTTTGACTCAGCCCTGCCCGATGAGCAGGGCTGAGTCCAAAAATACTTTATAAATTCTTCAGATTTTTCATCAACATAAAAAGTCATCAAAAGTTAATTAAAATAATTAAATGTGTATTAATTGTTATATTTTAATCATCAGCTAATACTTGTCATCAGATGTACCACAGCATGGGTCCCTGCAGGAATAAGGGGCTGTTTGCTGCTGGTGGTTGCCTGACTGGCGGCAGACATCAGGTTGTTGTCCGCTGCATCATCAAGGATGATGACATGAATCAATTTTATGTTGTACGGCTCTGTTGTTGCCCGTTGTATGCAAGAACAGCATCATTCCCCCCACTGCAGTTAGCTTTGACCGCAACTGTGCCAGTTTATCTGACATGGCTTTATCATCTTAGGCTGGGACAAACCGCGAATTTAAGCCGGAACCCCACAACCTATTATATGGCTGGCCTGCTTACCCCTGGTGTTTATGTCACACCGCCTGACGGCCGGGTAAGTCAGGCGTCAGCAGCAGCGATTTCTGTTCGCAGCACTTCTTTTACCTTCCCTGCTGATACCAGTGCAAAAACCTTAACGGTTTACCAACCCTTTGGCGAGAGTATTGATAATTAATGGATGAACTATGAACACTCAATTGCATGTTACTTCTGCTAGTTTTGCTGTTGTTCCTGCAACAAAAAGGTTAGTTGTTGCTACAACCATCAGTTTGTTTTTTGCCTGTGTTGTGCACGCTGAAAGCGGCGACTGGGCAGATTCGATAGCAGATCCCTACCGTATTGAATATCACAACGCCAATAGCCCGGACGCGCCACAAGATCCGCCAGAAGGTAAACCAATCCATCGTGCTGTATTAAATGAGTTAGAGGTGAATTTTGAACTGACGCCGGAGACGACTGATTTAATTGGTGAATCTGTCGATTTAAATTCAGGCGCCTTGAGTTTTCAGATGACGGATATTCAGATCCCGGGCAACTTTCCGGCTGAAGTGGCAATCCGGCGTCGACATCATGACAAGAATTTTACCCACCGTAACACCGCAGAATTTGGCGATTGGGGTTTGTCAGTGCCTGCTATTCATAACACCTTGTTTTACTCGGGGGGAAAGCTGCTGGGTTTTTGGGGGCGAGGTAAAGAATGTTCCCCTTCAGGTCAACAAATGCCGCCTGCATATATGTATCGCGGACAAGTCATCGAAGCATTTCAATACTGGAATGGCATTACTTTAAATGTGGGTCATAGTGCAGAAAAACTGATTGCAGCCACCGCTGCAGAAAGAGTGTACACCACCAAGTCAAACTGGCGGATCAGCTGTTATCCGCGCACTGACGGCAGTGGTGAAGGATTTAAAGCAACATCTCCGGACGGCACTATTTATTATTTTGATGTGCCACATATGGTGCGCGCTTCGATGCTGGACTATCCACAGGCGCAGCTCTATCAGGTGTTTCTGCGTGTGTCAAAAGTATCAGACCGTTTTGGTAATGAAGTGGTATACAGCTATGAAAAACGTCAGATGTCTTCGGGGCAGCAGTCCAACAATCTGGTTTCTATATCGTCAAGTGACGGCCGCTTGATCACTCTGAAATATGAGCATCAAACTGAACCTTATCTTGTGACGTCAATTACAAGTAATGGCAAAACCTGGCATTACCATTATGCCGGTGAACATATCTTTACCCTGGATAAGGTGGTATTGCCTGATCAAAGTTACTGGGATTACTACCTAAGCCCACTCAGCGAAATTGAGCCCTATAACGGCGATTTACCAAATGCGCAACAGGGAGCATGTGACTTGCTTGGTTATAAGGAGGCTGAGGGCTTTATTAAACATCCGTTAGGAGTTAAAGCCGTCTTTAAAACCCGTAGTATCCTGCACGGGCGCACTGAAACTCCAACACGGTCGCGGGACAACTATGAAACTTATGAAGTGGCCCGTTGTTATCTCACTATGTCTGTTGTGAGCAAAAGCCTTACCGGCGCAGGCATTAACCTTAACTGGCGTTATGATTATTCGCAGAATAAAGGTGCTTATATAGGACAAGCGAAAGAGAGTGCAGGAGTCACGCTTGATGGTTATGACAGCGGCGATCTGAAAACAACCAAGGTTACAGCTCCGGATGGCAGCGTCACTGAGCATGTTTTTTACCGGAAATGGGACTATCTGGATGGTACTGAAGTGGCCACTATTTATCGGGACACAAACGGTACTTCACAGCTACGCCAATTAACCAAATCATTTTTGCCTTCTGCAGTGATAGGTTCAACAGAACAAAGCTGGTCTAACCGGGAAAGTTTGACTAAAAGAGCACATCAGACAGTAAACGAAACTCAGGAGTATGTATCTGGTGTTGCAACAGACTATTTTCGCACAGAATTTTCCGGTCACAATCAGTTTGGCGTACATGAAAAGGAAGTAACAAGTAACAACCTGGGTACCCCGGGCCGCACTACCGACATTAGTTACCAACATGATTTAACACACTGGTTGCTGAATCTGGAAACCAATCGTCAGGTAAGTCAGAGCGGTCAAACTTTATCACTGAGCTCTGCCAGCTATTATGAGCCAAACGAGCAGGGCAAATCGAAAGTTAAAACACTGAGCAAATTTGGTCAGCTTATTCAGACAAATAGTTATCACAGCGACGGTACTCTGGCAAAAGTCACTTATGCCATGCCAAACAGATGGGTAAAGTACGACACATACAAGCGTGGAAAAGCCCAGGCTTTCACCTTGCCTGGCCGTATTTCCGGTGAAATCACAGCGCAGTTAACTGTTAATGACACAGGAACTATCAGTTGGGTCCGTGATTTTAATGGTCATGAAACTTCCTATAAATATGATCTGCTGGACCGACTGGAAGAGATTAACCATCACGACCCAAAATGGTCTGATACCCAAATTCGGTATGAAGCTGATGTGTCCGGCAGCGGCAGCCTTGTGCAATCCATTAGCAAAGGAAACTATCGCAAAACCATCTTATTGGATGGCCTGCTGCAACCTGTGCAGACCAAAGAATGGGATGCGCAAAATGAGCAGGCAACAGTCCGCTATCAGCGCCGGCAGTTTAATGCGTATGGGAAACACAGTTTTCAGTCAGTGGTCAGTGACACCTTAAATCAGTCCTTTGGTACATCTACTGCTTACGACGGATTGCAGCGGGTGATCAGTAAAACCAATACGGCTGAAGGTGACCTGAGTTACCAGTATCTGGCGCAAAACCAGATTGCAGTGAACAATGGCCGTGGTAATACCACCACCACCCAATATCTGGCCTTTGGGAACCCTGAACAACAGCTCGCCACCCAAATCACCCAGCCAGAGGGGGTTGTTACTACGATCAGCTACAACCTGGCAGATTTGCCGTTGCAAATAAGCCAGGCTGGTGTGACTGAGCAGCGCCGCTACAACGCCAAAATGCAGTTGTGTCTGCAGCAGCGGCCTGAAACCGGTATTAAAGTGATGCAATACAATCTGCTTGGCCAGCTGGAAAAATATGCTGAAGGTTTAACCGGCAATGGCACGAACTGCGCTGATTATAATAATGTGGCAACTTCATGGGTCACTATAGCTTTTGATAATTTGGGTGAAGAACTATCAAGAAGCTATGCCGATTCCAGCACACCTCAACAAAGATTTGAACGAGATAATCAGGGCAATCTGACAGCTGTGACTGTGAATAATATTCGCTGGAGCTATGACTATAACAGCTTGCATTTATTGGAGAAAGAAACGCTCACGCTCGACGATAAAAGTTATGTGATTGATCAGGAGTATAATGCTCTGGCTCATTTGCAGAGCCTGATCCTGGCAGGAACAAGGATCAATTATGCCCCCGATGCGTTGGGTCAACCCACTCAGGTTACCGATGCCACGACCCGTTTTGCCAGTACAGTGCGTTTTTATCCTGATGGACAGTTAAAAGACTACAGCCTTGGCAATGGCATGATATTCAGCCAGCAACTTGATCATAAATTCCGCCCTTATGAACGTCTGGTTAAACAGGGTGCCACACAAAAAGTTGCACAACGTTATCAATATGACAATAACAATAATATTGAAGCAATTCATGATTTGCTGAATACCACAAAAACAGTCCGCTTGAGTTATGACGATTTAGATCGTCTGGAAACGGCCATTGGTTATTGGGGTAATGGCACCTTTGTGTACGACCCTATGGGTAATATCAAAAATAAAAATCTGGGTACTCAACAACTGACCTACAACTATGATGCAACAAAAAACCGGCTGCAGTCAGCGACAGGTGGTTATAGTTTTATTTATGACGACAGAGGTAATGTTATTAATAACGGCAAACATACTTTTGTCTTTAACAGAGCGAATCAGGTCAAAACTTCGGGTAACCTGACTTATCACTATGATGGCCATGGCAGAAGAGTTAAAAAGATAGCTGATACCACAAGTTACAGTGTTTATAACCAGGCAGGACAATTATTATTGACCGAAGGCGCAATAGGCCTGACCCGTTATATTTATCTGGGGAACGAGCTGATTGCAAAAACTGGCCCGGCCGCGGCAACAGAAGATAAACCAGGTTATACCGGCCATATGGAAGATCGGGATATTGGCTTAACTTATATGCAACAGCGCTATTATGACCCGGTGATTGGGCGGTTTTATAGTAATGACCCAGTTGGGTTTAGTGATGATAAGCCAATGATGTTTAACCGGTATGCCTATGCGAATAATAATCCGTATAAGTTTACTGATCCGGATGGGCAAGAATCATATTTAGTTAGTCGGCCGCTAAGCTTTACTAGCAGAGCAAATCATAACTTTATAGTGCATAACGCTGAATCTCTGGGCGATCCAAACGCTACAGTCCGTTCGTTTGGAGATGTAGGTGACGACACTATGGGAGAAGTAAATGCCAATACAGAAGGTTTCTCCGAGGGAACATTACAAGGAGATACTTCGGCTTGGCAAAGTCTGAGTGGGGACGGTTCTGGCGTTACTTTCAGGAAGATAGATGCTTCCGATGAGAGAGTTAGCCAAATCGCTGACTCAGTCAAAGGCGGTCAAGAGTATAGTGCTTTACCAAGAGCGCAAGGAGGGGTCAATAGTAACTCTGCCGCAGGAGCTATTGCCCACAAAGCAGACGGCGGTTCTCCGACAGTTGATAACGGAACTCGCCAACCAGGCGCCGCTCAGCATAAGGATGTCGAATTTAAGGAGAAAGATTAAATGAGTATCAAACAAATTGCCATGGTGATCATAGTCATATTTTTTATGTACCCTACATATCTTTGGGTTACATATATTGATGAAACCGTTATCGAGGGAACTGCTTATGGTTTTGATATAGGGACATCCAAAAGTGTTGTTTACAAAAAATTAAATTTTGCCTTCAGTGAAATAAAAAAAAGTAACGATCGGATTTTTTTTATATTGAAAGTTGATTCCAGCATGGAGGAATTTCTAGCAACAAAGCGGGATTTTGATATTATGGTGGAATCTCGTTTTCATGATGTTGGGTTCAAAAAGTTTCAAGAGAATAATCACTGGCATTTTTATATAAATGGCTCTGTTTTTGATACTATTAAGTTGGATTTTTGTGATGAAAAATTATGTAGAATCCATCGGCATAGGAAGATTTTTGAACTTCCTTAAAATAACTAATCTTCATCGTTTGTGACTGAATTCATGCAGATTAATTGACGACCACCAAAATCAACAATTCATCGGGCACCTGTAATCCGGTGTCCTTTTTTCTTCCCTAAATCGCGCAAAACCACCAGCAGCCTGATCAGCATTTACCAACAACACTGCCTGCGACCATTTTCCGGGCTTATCACTATCCACTTTGGCAGCCATTTGCCCATTTTATATTCAGCCGGGCAGCTGCTGTGCAATCGTATGCAACCGCTATTCCTGATGGCGTTATTTGGTCTAAGCTGTAGCTTAAAAATAACGGGGCCAGGATATGCGATTGAATCTA